>Ga0180437_10005588_pt1 | contig 17116 bp, 11 predicted proteins | sample SS_ome_4_FD_132410 | JGI IMG/M metagenome (GOLD analysis project Ga0180437, IMG submission 132410) | Hypersaline lake sediment archaeal communities from the Salton Sea, California, USA - SS_3_D_1 metaG | ecosystem: Environmental > Aquatic > Non-marine Saline and Alkaline > Hypersaline >... | reverse complement strand
GCATTCACCCTCACCGTGCTGCTGAACAAGGGTGCAGGGAGAATACACGACCGCCGGTGTGTCGGCGTGGGGTGCAGAGGAAAGTACGAGCGCCTCACGCAGGTGGAAGAGGCACTCCGGGGGAGTCAGCTGAAGGATGTAAGCTCTTTAGAGCTTCCCCGTCTTTTATTCACGGGGAAGAAGCGAACAAGTCCTGAGTACCTCGCGCACTGTGCCCGTGTAGAGCTCGGAAGGGGAATCGATCAACTCCTGGGTGAGTGAGCCCCATATCGGAGAAGGCCTATGAAAGGGGAATTCGTCGTCAATGGGAAGAGAGTGAGATGTACCTTTTCAACGGATGTGACACTTCTCGACCTCCTGAGAAGCGAGGGATTTACCGAGGTGAAGGAGGGGTGCCGTGAGGGGCAGTGCGGTTGTTGCGTCGTGCTCCTTGAGGGAAAGCTCGTCAATTCCTGCCAGGTGTTCGCAGCGTCCGCAATGGGAAAAGAGATCACCACGGTAAAGGGGCTCGGAAATCTCCATAGTCCGCACCCGCTCCAGACCGCCTTCGTGGAGGCGGGCGCTGTTCAATGCGGGTTCTGTACGCCCGGCATGATACTTGCGGCCTATGCGCTCCTGAAGGAGAACCCCGATCCGAATGATGAAGAGATCATTCAGGCCCTGGACGGGAACCTCTGCAGGTGCACGGGATATGTGAAAATCATCCAGGCGGTGAAGCGCGGCGCCCGAAGGATGCGCTCATGAAGGATATGCACCAGGTTGGAAAATCTCCCGACAAGATAGACTCTCTTGCCCTTGCAACCGGGGATGAGAAATTCACCGATGATTTTACCCTCGATGATTTGCTGTTTGCAGTGCTTCTCTACTCTCCTCATGCGCACGCACAAATCGATGGCATTGACTGTACCGAGGCGCTGAAGGTTCCCGGTGTCGTTGATATACTCACCCATGAGAATGTGCCCAGGGTGCTCCACTCGACCGCAGGGCAGGGATACCCTGAGCCCTCACCCTACGATGCCCTCCTCTTTGACAAACGGGTGAGGTTCGTGGGAGACAGAGTCGCGCTCGTGGCTGCGGAGAGTGAATCTGCCGCACGGGAGGCGCTTGGCAAAATAAAGGTCGAGTACCGGCTCCTGGAACCGCTTTTCCATATGGAAGAGGCGATGAAGGAAGGCTCGCCGCGAATCCATGCGGACGACGAGCATGTGAAGATCCCTGCAATCTATGAGCCGGAGAGAAACCTCTGCGCGGAGGTGAACATCACGCTCGGAGATCTGGACAGAGGATTTAATGAAGCGGACTTCATCGAAGAGCACACGTACCGGACACAGGCGGTTTCCCATTGTGCCATTGAGCTCCATACAGTGAAGAGCTGCTTCGATGTGAGAGGGAGGTTGGTGATTATATCCTCCACTCAGGTTCCCTTCCATGCACGGAGAATCGTAAGCCGTGTGCTCGGTATTCCTCTCTGGATGATCCGCGTCATCAAACCCCGGATAGGTGGAGGATTCGGCGGGAAGCAGGAGGTGTTCCTCGAACCGCTTGCAGCGCTCGTGACCTGGAGGCACAAACGGCCATGCAGGATCGTCCTTACGCGAAAGGAGGTTTTCATCTCCTCACGGACGCGCCACGCGATGCGAATCAGGCTGAAGACAGGAGTGAGGGTAGACGGAAGCATCTCTGCACTCGAGATGGACGGGCTTTTAAACTCCGGAGCCTATGGAACGCACGCCCTCACCGTTTTGTCCAATGTGGGTGCGAAAGTGCTTCCGCTCTTCAACAAGATAGAAAACCTCAGGTTTCACGGGCGCTCGGTCTACACGAACCTGCCGGTGGGCGGAGCCTTCAGGGGGTATGGTGCGTCCCAAGGGTATTTTGCGTTCAACCAGCAGATTGACATGATTGCGCGAAGGACAGGGCAGGATGTGCGTGAGTATATCAAAAAGTGGCACATCAAGGAAGGCGAAACCTCAGCTGTGTTCAAGGCTCTCGGGGAGGGAAAGGAGGGGGTGTCGCAGACGATCCGGTCCTGCAGGCTCGGGGAGTGCATTGACAGAGGTGCGGACGCGATCGGCTGGAAAGAGAAGCGGGGGAAACGTCTCAAAACCGGCATTGATTCGGTGAGAGGGGTGGGAATGGCGGTTGCGATGCAAGGTTCGGGGATCCCGAAAATCGATATGGCCTCAGCCTACATGAAAATGAATGAAGATGGTTCCTTCAATCTCTTTGTGGGAGCCACGGACATCGGGACAGGCTCGGACACCATCCTGGCACAGATCGCTGCAGAGGTCCTGCAGGTCCCGGTGGAATCGATCATCGTGCTCTCCTCGGATACGGATCTGACTCCCTTCGATACCGGGGCATACGCCTCTTCCACCACCTACATCTCCGGAGCTGCAGTGAAGAAATGTGCGATTGAGCTCCGAAAGCAGATTTTCCGGACCGCTGCACGCATGCTCGACAGGGATATCGAACAGCTTTCTCTTGAGTGCGGAAAGGTGGTGGACACGCGGAATGGGAAGGCACTCAGTTTTGAAGAGATCGCCTATCACGCAACCTACTTTGAGGACCAGTTTCAGATTCAGGGACATGCTTCCCACACATCAACCCAATCGCCACCGCCCTTCATCGCGCAGTTTGCAGAGGTGGAACTGGACCTGAGAACGGGAAGAGTGGCGGTGGTGAAGTTTGTGTCCGCGGTGGACTGCGGTCAGCCTATCAACCCAAAGCTGGTAGAAGGCCAGGTAGAGGGGTCTGTGCTGCAGGGGCTCGGATATGCGCTCACAGAGGACTACGCCTTTGATTCCAATGGCAAAATGCTCAATCCCCGTTTTTGGGACTATAAGATATTCACCGCGGCGGATACACCAGAAATGATCACCATCATCGTCGACTCCCATGAGGACTCAGGTCCTTTCGGCGCCAAGTCCGTGGGGGAGATTGCAATCAACGGGCCCGCACCTGCGGTCGCGAATGCGATCTTCGACGCAGCCGGGATCAGGCTGTACGAGTTGCCCATGACCCCTGAACGGGTGTGGAAAAAACTCGAGGAGTCCTCAGAGGGGTGATAGATACTGCGAATTGGAAATGTGAGGGGTCGACCCGCACGTCTATTTCGACCAGATGCGGTGAGAGGAGAGAGGCCATGGATATCCATACAGTAATACGGGAAAAGTCGATCGCATACCGGGAATATACCGCAAAAAATCTTTCCTCTCTCGTGCAGGTTCCCTCCCTCTGCGGAAAGGAAGGGGCACTCATCCAGCTGCTCGAGGGCATACTCGAAGAGGCAGGGTTCGAGGAGGTGAAAATAGACGGACTCGGCAACCTGATCGGGAGGATTGGTTCAGGGGAGAAGCTTCTTGCAATCGACGCACATGTGGACACTGTTGCTGCAGGAGATCTCCACCAGTGGGAGAAGGCTCCCTTTTCCGGTGAGAGAGCGGATGGTTTCATCTGGGGAAGGGGGGCAGTTGATCAGAAGGGCGGTGCGGCTTCCATGATCACCGCGGGCAGGATTCTCAGGGAGCTGGGATATAATGGTTGTTTCACCATCTGGTTTACCTTTACTGTCATGGAGGAGGACTGTGAGGGGTTGTGCTGGAACTATATGATTGAAAAAGAGAAGCTCGTCCCCGACTATGTGGTGATCACCGAACCGACGAACCTCGGCGTCTACCGTGGACACAGAGGGAGAATGGAGATCGAGCTCTTTTTCACCGGCGTGTCATCCCACGGGTCTGCACCGGAAAGGGGTGTCAACGCGATCTACAAGGCTCTCGACGGAGTTGGAAAGATCAGAGAGCTGAACCATGCGCTTGAGGTGGATGACTTCCTCGGAAAGGGTTCCGTGGCAGTCACCTCTATTTCTTCCAGATCACCCTCTCTCTGCTCCATTCCTGACAGTTGCATGATCCACCTGGACAGGAGGCTTACCTGGGGAGAGACCCTCGAGAGCGCGGTCGCAGAGGTGAGAGACCTCGTCGGGGATGAGGTGCGGGTTGAGGTGCCACCGTACGAGTGCGAAAGCTACAAAGGCACCCTCTTCCGTCAGAAGAAATATTTCCCCACCTGGAAGATACCGGAGGATCATCCTCTTGTCGAGGCGGGCATGGATGCCTTCACACTCCTCTTCGAAGAGAGTCCAGTGGTGGGAAAATGGACCTTTTCCACAAACGGGGTTTCGATCTGCGGTAGCCACGGAATCCCGACGATCGGGTTCGGTCCCGGAAACGAGCTCTTTGCCCATGCACCCGGCGAGCGGATACCGTTGGAGGACTGCGTAAAGGCGTCAGCCTTCTACGCATTCCTTCCCCATATGCTGGAAAAGAAACACATGAAGAAAACCAAATGACAGAGGAGCAAAATTAATCCCCATGGAATGCAGGCAATCAAAAAATTCGCAGGGGATTCAGGAGCAATGACATGACAGACATCATTGATCAAAAACATCTGATCAGTTTCGATGAGTGGAGCACCGATGAGATCAACGCAGTGCTTGAGCTCTCCGCAGATCTAAAGAGACGCCGTGCCGAGGGGGAGATCACGGACCTTTTGAAGAACAAGACCCTTTTCATGATCTTTTTCGAGCAGTCTACCCGAACCCGGAACTCTCTTGAAGCGGCCATGACCCAGCTCGGCGGGCATGCCCACGATCTCACCCCTGAGAAGATGCAGATTACCCACGGGGAATCTCCGAAAGATACTGCAATGGTGCTCTCCAGGATGGGGGAGGGAATATCCATCCGGAACTGCTTTTACAATACGGGGAACCGGTACCTCACGGATGTGGCACAGCACTCCTGGGTTCCGGTCATCTCAATGCAGGACGACGTGTACCACCCCCTGCAGGCGATTGCAGACCTCATGACCATTCAGGAGCAGTTCGGCACGGATCTGAGAGGCCTCACGGTTGCGATCTGCTGGGCCTATGCCACCTCTCACGCGAAACCGCTCTCCGTGCCGCAGTCGCAGATGCTCCTCTTCCCAAGGTATGGTATCGATGTGGTGGTGGGTCACCCGGAGGAGTTCCCGCTGCAGTCTGGGATTGTTGAAAAGGCGAAGAGAAACGCACATGAGGCGGGTGCGCGGCTCAGATTCGTGCAGGACATGGATGAGGCGGTTTCAGGGGCGCATGTCGTGGTTCCGAAGAACTGGGGTGGATTCGCCCATTTCCACCCCTTCGTGGACGACGAACAGCACAGGCGGGACATGAAGGAGAATCTGGAAAGCCACAGGGACTGGACCCTCGACAAAAAACGGTTTTCACTGGCACGGAAAGATGCAAAGGTAATGCACGCCCTTCCCGCGGACAGGGGGAAAGAGGTGACCGATGAGGTGCTCGACAGCGGTCACTCCATCATCTACGATGAGGCTGAAAACAGGCTCCACACCGCAAAGGGCATACTCACCCTTCTCATGGGCAAGAATCGAAACGGGTAAATACCTGCACAGAGTTGGTGTTTCATTCATGACAAAACCAGAGAAAATTATTCTGGGATACCGCTGTATCGCCTGCGGGGGAACATCGGGCGCAGGAGAAATGCGCTACCAGTGCATGCACTGCGGCGGGAACCTAGAGATTCTGTACGATTATGAAAAAATCGCAGGCGAGATTTCAAAAGCGAAGCTCGCCAGAAACAGAGATTACAGCATCTTCCGGTACGCACCGCTTTTGCCCATACGGGAAGGGGGAACCAGGCCGGCACTTCTGGTCGGCTTTACACCGCTCTCCCGTGCACGCACACTTGGGGGAAAGTACGGTCTTACCCGCGTATATGTAAAAGACGATGGGAGAAATCCGAGCGCTTCCGCGAAGGACAGGGCAAGCGCCGTGGTGCTCGCGCATGCCCTCGAGACGGGTCAGAAGCTCATTACCTGCGCATCCACGGGAAACGCAGCCTCTTCCATCGCCTGCCTCACTGCGCCGCTCGGAATCAAGACCGTCCTTTTCGTTCCCGCCTCAGCACCGAGAGCGAAGATTGCCCAGCTTTTGGTGTTCGGTGCTGAGGTTATCGCGGTGGAAGGAAGCTATGACCAAGCCTATGAGCTGAGTCGACTGGCAACCGAGGAGTACGGATGGTACAGCAGGAACACCGGGTTCAACCCCTACACGAGGGAGGGAAAGAAGACCGTCTCCTACGAGATCTGCGAGCAGCTTGGATGGGAAAGCCCTCAGGCAGTATTTGTCCCTGTGGGTGACGGGAACATGCTGAGCGGGGTGTGGAAAGGGTTCCGTGATCTGTACGAGATCGGCTTCATCAGGAGCCTTCCCAGGCTGCTTGCCTGCCAGGCATGCGGAAGCAATGCGGTGAAACGTGCGCTGGAGTCTGGAGGGAGGTTCACTCCAGTGAGTGGAAAAACGATTGCTGACAGCATTTCAGTACAGATGCCCCGGGATGGTCTGGCTGCGCTCAAAGCGATTCAGGAGTCAAAGGGAGGGGCAATCTGCGTTGAGGACGCTGAGATCATCGAGGCGATTCTTGAGCTTGCCCGGGAGACCGGGGTGTTTGCGGAACCGGCGGGCGCTGTGCCGCTCGCGGCGCTGAAAAAGGCAGTTGCAGAAGGAACGGTGGGTGCTGATGAGTGTATCGTGCTCCTGGTGAGCGGGAACGGTCTGAAGGACATAGACGCGTTCGTGAATTCTGTGGGTGTTCCCCTCACCGTACCTCCTGATTTCAATGAGGTGAAGCGAATCCTCGAAAAAAGGCTCATCTGACCTTTCGAAAGTTCGGTAATTCTTGGTATCTGGAGCGGACCATGTCAGACAGAATGAAGGTTCTTTCATTTGAGCAGCTGCTCGGTCGGATGATCCACGAGCTGGAACGTCAGAATTCCATATTCGGCATACCAGCAGCGCGGTTTTTCAGACCCTCGAGCGACCCCAAATCGTCCTCTCGATTCAGTCTCTTTGGCCATCAGGTCGACACCCCATTCGGACCCGCAGCAGGTCCTCACACACAACTTGCACAGAACATCATCTGCGCCTTTCTCACTGGAGGCAGGTGTATCGAGCTCAAGACCGTGCAGGAGATGGACAATCTTGAGATCGAAAAGCCCTGCATAGAGGTGCCAGACGAAGGGTATAACACGGAGTGGTCACAGGAGCTTTCCCTCGACCAGTCCGCAGAAGAGTACATAAAGGCGTGGGTCCTCATCCATCTCCTCAATGACTTTCTCAGGCTTTCAGACTCCGGTGCATCAGCGGGCTCCCTTCCACCTCCTGGAGTTCTCTTCAACATGAGTGTCGGGTACGACCTCGAGGGTATCAGCAGTCAAAAGATGAAGCGGTTTCTCGGGAGGATGCTCGCGCCGCAGGGTGAGATCGAAGGATTCCTTGAAATTGTTCGACACCGATTTCCCCGCATGCCCGTCCCTTCTGTTCGGCCAGAAATTGTGCACTCGGTGACTATTTCCACCATGCACGGCTGTCCTCCTTCGCAGATAGAGGCGATGGCGCGATTTCTCATGGAGGAGAAGGGGCTAGACACCTACGTGAAGCTGAATCCCACTCTCCTCGGGAAGGAAAAGACCAGCCGGATCCTTCAGGAACTCGGGTACGGGTATATCCGGATTGATGATGCGACTTTCGACAAAGACTTGCAGTATACAGACGCCGTGAAGCTCATCCGAAACCTGAAGGAACTCGAGAGGAGGAGCGGAAGGCGCTTTGGTATCAAACTCTCAAACACCCTTGCCAACAGAAACATCTCTGGAACGCTGCCCGGTCAAGAGCGCTACATGTCCGGGAGGGCTCTCTTTCCGATCACCATCAGCCTTGCGCACAAGCTCGCTTCGGAGTTTCATGGGAAGATCAGTATCTCTTTCAGCGGCGGTGCATCGGTACTGAACATGGGGGAGATTCTCTCCACAGGGATTTGTCCCGTGACCATGACAACTGACCTTCTCAAACCTGGCGGGTACCTCAGGCTTTCCCAGATTGCCGGTGAGTTCCAGCGCTGGAATGGTTGCGCTCCTCGGCAAGAGGGAAGGATCGACCTGGCGAAGCTCAATTCACTCGCTCAAAACGCACTCGTAGATCCGCTGTACCGAAAGAATTCAGGTAAGCCATCTTCCATTAAGGTTACGACCAAACTGGATTATTTCGACTGCATTACCGCTCCGTGCGTTTCAACCTGCCCGATTCACCAGGACATTCCTGAATACATCGGTGCCCTCGAAGAGGGTGATCCGAGCCGGGCCCTCGCGGTTATTCTGAAAAAAAATCCGCTTCCCGGAATCACCGGGTATATCTGCGACCATACCTGCGTTGAGCGGTGTGTGCGATGGGATTATGACAACCCCATTCACATACGTGACCTAAAAAGAACCGCCTTTGAGCGAGGTGACCGAGAAAAAGCGGCTGCGCTCCTTCGGGAGGAAAGAACACGGAAAAAGAGGGCATCGAGGGTTGCAATCCTGGGGGGAGGACCTGCCGGGCTTGCCGTTTCGTTTTTTCTCGCCCGGGAGGGCATGGGCGTTCGGATCTTCGAGCGCAGCGGAAGCGCCGGCGGGACCGTACGGAATGCGATACCGAGGTTCAGGCTGCCGGATGAGGTCATCGAGGAGGACCTCAGGTTCGTGCGCGCCCTGGGAGTGGATATCAGTACCGGATGGAAGGGAGAGTTCTCAATCGAAAGTCTGAAAACTGAAGGGTTTGATTATATAGTGCTTTCCACCGGTTCCACTGCTCCGAGGAGACTCAAGATCAACTCAAGAGGAGTGGGAGAGGGTTTTTATACCGGAATCGAATTTCTCAGGCAGGTGAAGCGGGGAGAGCGGCTGTATGTCGGGAGAAGGGTGGCGGTGATCGGCGGAGGGAATTCCGCGGTCGACGCTGCGCGGGCCGCACTCCGTTTCGGTCCTGAGATCGTACGGATCATTTACAGGAGAGACATGGCGAGCATGCCAGCGGACAGAGAAGAGGTCGAGGCGTGTCAGGAAGAGGGAATCCAGATACTCGCGCTCTTGAGCCCTCAGGAGCTCGTCGTTGAGGACGGCGTCATCAGAGGAGTGAAGTGTCTTCGGACGCGGCTTGGGGCTCAGGACACCTCAGGAAGGCCGCGGCCTGTTCCCATCCAGGGGAGCGAGGAGCTCTTTGAGGCTGATACGATCATCGCGGCGGTCGGTGAGGAAGTGGAAACGGAAGTTCTGAAGCGAAACGGCATTGCGCTGAATGAAAGGGGCGGAGTGCTCGTCAATGCTGAGACCGGTGAAACACACATCCATAATGTGTATGCCGCAGGTGACTGCGTGCGCGGTCCCGCAACCGTTGTCGAGGCAATCGCAGATGCAAAGAAAGTTGCCCTCTCAATTCTTCAAAAAGAAAAAAGGTGCCCGCCTGAATCCCTCGCCGCGGTGCATTATAAGGAAACAACAGACCAGCGCCTGGAGGGCTTTCTTGAGACTCACGGGAATGTTTCTCCCTTTTATCCGGTGAAGAAGCTTCCCCTGGACCAGAGAGATAGTTTCGAAACGGTCATCAAGGCGCTCGATGAGGACGATGCGGTGAGGGAAAGCGCGCGGTGCCTCCGGTGCAGCACCGTCTGCAACAGGTGTGTAGAAACCTGTCCGAACAGGGCGAATGTCGCGATTCGTTTCAGGCCCGTGAGGCTCGTGCTCCCCGTGATCGGGGGACGAGGTGCCGGCGAACCCTTCGCCGGAGGACCCGGTGAACCATCCGGCGGAAATACCGGCGGACCTTCAGTTCATGGCGAGCTTGAAATCAAGCAGAGTACCCAGATACTTCACATCGACGACTTCTGTAATGAATGCGGGAACTGTGAGACCTTCTGCCCGCACCAGGGGGCGCCCTACAGGGACAAGCTCACGCTCTTTTCAGATCGTGAGCTCTTCGAGAACAGCGAAAACAGTGGATTTTTCCCTCTTCCGGTGGAAAGGGAAGAGAGCTTCAGTTTCGGGTGCAGAATCGGTAAGATCCGGTTTGATCTGGAGCTCGGAGGTGAACGAGGAGCGCTCCGTTTTCTTTCCAATGACTGGGAGCTTGTGCTCGAACCGGACTGCTCTGGTACGGCTCTTGAGCTGAAAGGTTTTTCGGGTTTAGGGGGTCGACCCGGTGCGTCCGCCAGGCCCTCTGAGCATCGCGAAGACGCTGAGTCCGCCGGACTCCATGAGTCCGCTGGATACCTTGTGTCAGCTGATATGGCCGCCATGGTTGGGCTTGCACTGCTCATCGGCGTGGTCATCGATGAATATCCCTATCTTCTCAAATGAGAAGGGAACAGACTATGACTCTCTTGATCAAAAGGGCGAAGATATTTCAGTTGAATCCCGCAGCAGTCTCCCCGGAGACCGACATCTACATAGAGGGTGATCAGATCAGAAGGATCGGAAGAGAAGGCGATTCTCCCCTTCAGGCAGACAGGGTGATTGATGCAAAGGGGAAATACGTCATGCCTGGAAACGTGTGCGCACACAATCATTTCTACTCAGCACTCTCAAGAGGAATCACTTCACACATCAGGCAGTCCAGTGATTTCGTGAGCGTCCTCCAGAACCTCTGGTGGAGGCTGGACAGAGCTCTGGACTCCTCCTCTCTCTTTTACAGCGGGCTCGTCGCCGCTGTGGAGGCGGTGAAGGCGGGGAGCACCGCAGTGATCGATCACAACGCTTCCCCCGGTTTCATCAGTGGGTCACTGAAACTGCTGAAGGAGGCTTTCCAGAAGTGCGGGCTCAGGGGAATACTGAGCTATGAGGTGACAGATAGAAACGGAGCGCAGGACAGAGACCGGGGGGTTGAGGAGAATGTCGAGTTTATTCAGAGCCAGGAGACGGCGCTCCTGAGGGGGGCTGTGGGTGCACATGCACCGTTTACCCTCAGTGATGAATCTCTCGGATTGCTTTCTGAGGCGGTTTCAGCAACAGGGAGAGGACTCCACATTCATCTCTCTGAGGACAGATACGATCTTTCCCATTCTCACCATGTGTACGGGATCGCTCCCGCTGAGAGGCTCGCCACATACCGACTTCTCGATGAAAAGAGCCTGATCGTTCACGGGGTGCATCTGCTGGAAAGGGAGGCGGAGATACTCGGGGAACACGGCTGTTTTCTCGTGCACAATCCGCGCTCGAACATGAACAATTCCGTGGGGTATTGCAGGATACTTTCGCGCCTTACAAATGTTGCAATGGGAACGGACGGGATCGGCTCGGACATGTTCGAGGAGTCAAAGATGGGATATTTCAAGAGCAGGGACGCGGGAATGGGATTTACCCCATCAGATCTCACACGCTTTCTCACCAATGGAAACATGATTCTCGAACGCTATTTCGGAAAAAAGTTCGGCACGGTGGAAACAGGCTCAGCCGCAGATCTCGTGATCCTGGACTACAGGAACCCCACGCCTGTGGGTGTGAGCAACGCCGCTTCCCACTTCATATTCGGGCTGAGCTCCCAGGACGTGAATACGGTTGTGATCGGAGGCCGCGTCGTGTACGAAAACAGGCAGTTTCCCTTCTCTACGGAGGAGCTCTACAGGGAAGCACGCAAAGAAGCAACCAGGCTCTGGAATGCTATCGACGGTATCTAGGAAAGCATCCTCTGGGTTTCAATGCAAATTGAAATCAGGATTTGCTTGACTAATTGGTGAGTTATTTTAGAATGTCTCTTATTCGACTGAAAGAGGAGGGTTCGCGATGAAGAAACACGTGCTTTGTTTTCTGTTATGTGCTGCGCTCATGATTCCAGTTCTTGGGTTTGCTGGCACCAGGGAAGAGGTTGAAACACAACCACCTGCAGGAAAGTTCAAGGTTGCCTTTGTCTATATCGGGCCTCCCGGTGATCTGGGATGGACCTATGAGCACGAACGCGGAAGGAGGATGATGCAGGAAAAGCTCGGCGACAGGGTAGAGAGTACCTTCATAGAGAGTGTTCCTGAAGGACCCGACGCAGCCCGCGTCATACGCCAGTATGCGCAGCAGGGATACGACATGATCTTTGCAACCTCCTTCGGATACATGGATCCCATGTATGAGGTCGCTCAGGAGTTTCCGAAGATATACTTTGAGCACTGCTCAGGGTACAAGACTGCCAAAAACATGTCCACATACTTCGGGAGGATTTATCAGCCCCGATATCTCTCGGGAATCGTCGCGGGCAGGATGACGAAGAAAAACGCCATCGGATATGTGGCGGCATTTCCCATACCGGAGGTGATCCGTGGTATCAATGCGTTCACCCTCGGTGTCCGTTCGGTGAACCCGAAGGCTGAGGTGAGGGTGGTGTGGACGAATACCTGGTATGATCCGGTGAAAGAGAGGGAAGCCGCAGTTGCCCTTCTCGATCAGGGTGTTGACATCATTGCGCAGCACCAGGATACCACGGAGCCACAGAAGGCAGCCCAGGAACGGGGTGCGCTGAGTATCGGGTACGACTCTGATATGCGGCAGTTTGTGGGAGAAACCGTTCTTGCAAGCCCGGTATGGAACTGGGGGAGTTACTACATCGACACCATTCAGAGTGCCCTGAACGGGACGTGGAAGACCCATCAGTACTGGGGCGGACTGAAGGACGGGATCGTCATTCTTTCAGAGTTCAGTCCAAAGGTCCCCAAAGTGGTACGGGATGACGTTGCGAATGAAAGAAAGAGGATAGTGGATGGAAGCTGGGACGTGTTCTGTGGTCCGATACAGGACCAGTCAGGGAAAACGGTTGTCCCAGCTGGCAAGTGCATGAGCGATGAAGAGATGCTCAACATGAGCTTCTTCGTGAAAGGGGTGGTGGGGAGTATTCCGGGAAGTTGATTTCGGGGAAATCCAGATTCCTGATCACTGCTGTCATGCGACACTCCCAGGCTGAAAGCCCATGAGTTCGGATGTATCGACAAATAGCGACACAGTTCCAATTGTGCAGATGAATGGAATCACCAAGCGTTTCCCCGGCGTGCTTGCAAATGATCACGTGGATTGTACTCTCTTCAGAGGGGAGGTCCTTGCCCTTTTGGGCGAAAATGGGGCTGGCAAGAGCACGCTGATGAACGTACTGGTCGGTCTGTACAGACCGGATGAGGGAGAGATACGCATTGACGGTCAGCATGCGGAGCTTCACTCGCCCCGCGATGCGCTGGCACTGGGAATCGGAATGGTGCACCAGAACTTCATGCTGGTGCATTCCATGACTGTTGCAGAAAACATAATTCTCGGTCTTGACAGCCTGTCCCCTGTCCCTGACATGCACAGGATCAGTGAGCGTGTCAGCGAGCTGGGGGAGAGGTATAACCTCAGTGTCGATCCCTCGGCATTCATCTGGCAGCTCGGTGTGGGCGAGCAGCAGAGGGTTGAAATTCTCAAGCTTATCTTCAGGGGTGCACGCATTCTGATACTGGACGAGCCGACCGCTGTTCTCACTCTCCAAGAATCGATTGAACTGAACAGTGTGATCCATCAGATGGTAAAAGAGGGCAAGTCTGCAATTTTCATCACACACAAAATGGAGGAGGTGATGACCTTCTCAGACAGGGTGCAGGTTCTCAGAAAGGGGAAGAGTGTTGCCATGCGGCTGACTCCTGAGACCGATCCAGGCGAGCTTGCCCGACTGATGGTGGGCAGGGAGGTCCTCTTCCGTTTGGAGAAAATGCCGCGTCCCAGGGGAGAAGTTGTTCTTGAGCTCGCAGGGGTGCATGCACTGGATGACAAGGGGAAACCGGCCTTGAAAGCCGTCTCCTTCGAGGTGTGTGGAGGGGAGATACTCGGGATCGCGGGTGTTGCAGGAAATGGTCAGCGTGCGCTCGCGGAAGTCATAACCGGGCTCAGGAGGGTGACCGAAGGGCAGGTGTTGATCAACGGAAAGGACATGACAAACCGAAGCCCTCTGGAGATGATCAGAGCAGGGGTGAGCCACATTCCGGCTGACCGGATCGGAATGGGCGTGGTGGGGGGAATGAGCGTTGCGTACAATCTGGCCATGAAAGCGTACAGGAAACCACCCATCCGAAAAACCGGGATGCTCAGGCAGAAAAGGATCCTGGAGTTTGCCCGGAGGCTCATCGAAGCCTTTCGAATCGCTACCCCTGGGCCGCAGACTCTGGTAAAGTTCCTCTCCGGCGGAAACATACAGAAAACAATCCTCGCGCGTGAAATCGATTCCTGCGGGAAGCTTCTTGTGGCCGGATATCCCTCGCGGGGGCTTGATGTGGGCGCCACAGAGGCGGTGCGGATGCGTCTTCTGAAGCAGCGGGAGGATGGGTATGCGGTTTTGCTCATATCTGAAGATCTTGAAGAGCTTCTCAGCATCTCGGACAGGATCGCCGTGATTTTCGAGGGAAGGATCATGGATATTCTCCCCGTGAAGGAGGCAGCACCAGAGCGCATAGGGCTCATGATGGCAGGGGTCGAACAGAAAAAGTGAGGCAGATGAATGCGGGTTGTGATCGAGAAAAGAGAATCCAGGTCCAGGCCCATGCTCCTCATTGTCCCGGTATTCTCATTTCTCATATCACTCCTTCTCGCAGGGCTTCTTCTTTTCATTTCCAGGGCGAACCCTTTCGCGACCTACGCTGCCATGTTCCGGGGTGCCTTCGGCAGCTGGGCAAACTTCACAGAAACCCTCGTGAAGGCGATCCCGCTGATGCTTACTGGGCTTGGAGTTTTGATTGCCTTCAGAATGGAGTTCTGGAACATCGGTGCTGAAGGTCAGCTCACCCTGGGCGGGGTTGCAACGGCCTGGGTTGCGCTCTTCTGGGCCCAGGGTCTGCCTGGATGGCTCGTGCTCCCGGCCTCGCTCATCGTTGGCATGCTTGCAGGGGCGCTCTGGGCGGGTATCCCGGCCCTGCTCAACGCATACATGAGCGTCAACGAGACTCTCACCACTCTCATGCTCAACTACGTCGCGATTCTCCTGGCCGAGCACCTCTACTACGGCCCCTGGCGCGACCCCAAGGGATACGGTTTTCCGGGAACCGCTCCATTGCCCCAGAGCGCATGGCTGCCACGGCTCGCCGGGCGGGCACACCTGGGGATCGTCTTTGCGGTACTGCTCGCCTGTTTCATCTGGTTTGCCATACACAGGACGAAATGGGGATTCGAATTGAACATTCTCGGAAAGAACAGGACTGCGGCACGCTTTCTGGGCATCAGAATAGAAAGGATCATCGTTGTTTCCCTTCTCTTTTCGGGTATGCTCTCCGGTCTTGCAGGCGCCTGCGAGGTGACCGGAATATCGCGACGTCTCCAGCAAGGACTTTCGATCGGATACGGGTACACTGCAATCATCGTGGCCTGGCTTTCTCAGCTGAATGCGCTTGCGGTGATATTCGTGGCGATACTCATCGCTGCTCTCGCGGTCGGCGGGGATCAGGTGCAGATGGTCATGGGACTGCCTTCGGCCATGGGGCTGGTGCTGCAGGGCATGCTATTGCTGCCCATGCTCGCGGGAGCTCTTTTCACGGATTACAGGCTGCTCCTCATCAGGTCCAGGATCAGGAGTGGTGAAACCCACCGAAAGGAGACGCCGCGATGATGGGGCTTTTGACCTCCATTCTCGCCATCACCATCCGTGCGGGAACCTCTCTCATCTACGCCACGGTGGGAGAGATATTCACCGAGCGGTCAGGCATTCTCAACCTCGGGGTCGAGGGAATGATGCTCATGGGAGCTGCGAGTGCCTTCGTGGCCGCCTATTACACAGGGAGCCTTTTTGCAGGAGTGCTCCTCGCAATGGTCACCGGAGGGATTCTCGCTGCAATACACGCATTTCTCTCTGTCAGCATGCGGGCGAACCAGGTGGTGAGCGGTCTGTGCATCACCCTCTTCGGGAGCGGCATGGCAAGCTTCCTCGGCCAGCGTCTCGGTCCCCCGGAGAACAGGTTCTATCTGGTTGGACTGGTAGGGCCACGGTTTACACCCTTTTCCATTCCTGGATTGGGAAATCTGCCCATAATCGGTTCGCTCTTCAACCAGGATGTGCTGACCTATATCGTCTACCTGCTTGTTCCGCTTGGATGGGCCTTCCTCTACCGGACCAGATACGGGCTGAACCTGCGTGCAGTAGGAGAAAACCCCCACACTGCCGATTCAGCGGGCATCGACGTGCTCAAGGTGCGCTATGCCGCAACCATCATCGGCGGTATGCTTGTCGGGCTTGGGGGCGCACACCTTTCCCTCGCATACACACCGGGCTGGTCGGAAAACATCACCGGTGGGCGAGGATGGATAGTGATTGCGCTCGTGATCTTCGCGATGTGGAATCCCGCACGCGCTGCAGCAGGCGCAATTCTCTTTGGGGGTATCAACGCCGTTCAGTTCCGCCTTCAGGCAGCGGGAACCACGGTCCCTGCAGCCTATCTCAACATGCTTCCCTACCTCGCGACCATCATCGTGCTGGTGATTGTGACCTGGTGGGAGACGCTGAGCAAAAAGGTAGGAGCACCTGCAGCGCTGACCAGGGCCTATATACGGGAAGAAAAATAAGCGCACTTGACTTCCCTCCTTTCATGGCCTATAACAGTAAGTATTGCAGTTTGGCGCTTTTGATGCAGGCAGGTGAAACATGAATGAAACAATAAGTGATGCCACAGACCGACCAGATGCACCGGACAAGATCGGAGGAACTGCAGCCTACGTTGCTGATCTGAGCTTTGAAGGGATGCTGCACGCGAGAACACTGAGATCCTCACGATCTCACGCCAGGATCACCTCCATTGAATTTCCAGATCTTCCGCACGGCTGCTTCATCGTAGACCGGCATGATGTTCCAGGTGTGAACAGGGTCAGGATGATCACCGATGACCAGCCCTTCTTTGCAGAGGAACTGGTCCGTTACATCGGGGAGCCGATTCTCCTCGTGGTTGGCCCTGACCGGGAACGGATCGATGAAACACTGGGCAAAATAAGGGTCAGCTATGAGGAGATTTCTCCGGTCTGCACGCTTGAGGAGGCGGAAAAAAGAGGCTCTGACGGCTGTTTCATTTCCTACGAGATCAGTAAGGGCTCCGCCGAGCAGGCGTTTGCAGGGGCGTGGAAAACATACCAAGGAGAGTACAGGACCGGTCTTCAGGAGCACGTCTACCTCGAGCCGCAGGGAGTGGTCGGGCTCTACGAGAATGGGAGGGTGACGGTGTACGGCTCCATGCAGTGCCCCTACTATGTAAAAAGCGCGCTG
>Ga0180437_10005587_pt1 | contig 17116 bp, 9 predicted proteins | sample SS_ome_4_FD_132410 | JGI IMG/M metagenome (GOLD analysis project Ga0180437, IMG submission 132410) | Hypersaline lake sediment archaeal communities from the Salton Sea, California, USA - SS_3_D_1 metaG | ecosystem: Environmental > Aquatic > Non-marine Saline and Alkaline > Hypersaline > Sediment... | reverse complement strand
CTTCACGCCGTCCACTACTACTACGGCAAATGGATGGTCAGTGATATCGAGTCGGGTGTGCTCTGTAACCTCCTTACGGAGCTGCTTTCCGGAATGCACACTGCAGTTCCATTGCTAACCGCAAAGTACACCGATGAGATTGCCATGCGGTCGATGCTCGAGGACGTGGATTTGTACCTGACGGTGGCCAGGAGACTGCTCGGAGAAGACTCTGCAACACCACACCTTGTTGGCAGCGCTGTCGTTAACGAAATACTCGGTCTGATTGACGCCGAGACGTTAGTAGCATATCCTCTCTTTTCACAAACCTGCCGGGAGATGGACTTTAGTCAATTCGCACCGAGAGGACATTACACGGAAAGCGAGCGATTGACGCGGTACTTCCAGGCCATGATATGGCTTGGCCGAACAGAGATGTATCTTCTGGCGCCGCAGAACGTAGGTGCGGGATCCTGCTCCCGCCAGAGCCCTGACGACATCCAACGGCAGACGATTGACGCCGTCCTGGTGCTGGAACTGATGGACCTGGCCGGTGTGAATCGGCTCTATGAGAAAATAGAGAGTATTATTTCTTTGCTCGTAGGCGAGCAGGACAACGTGACCGTCACACTGCGCAGGCAACATCATAGGTGCGGTCCTGCACGCGGGAACCGGCCCGGTGGACCTGGCGATCATCACGACAACGGCTCCGGATGCGCCGACAGCGGCTTTTGTCGGACCTGTCATGAGCTACTATGAATATACGACAACCGGCTTTCAGCGGCTGACGGATTGGGAATGGGAGACTACCCACATGTCGCAAGCGGCGCGTCCGTCGTGGACGTCGTCATACATAGCTAACAACTCCGGCGAGTCCTATTAGTGGCAGTATAACAACGGCGGGATTGGCTCTTAGCGGCTTCTTCGTTTGAACGTGGGTAACAATTCGTTGACCTACGCTGTCTCAAACTCTGGGTGCTAATCGCAGTCAATTTTTCTTCTGTGACTTCTGAGAATTCCTGCAATATGAGAAATTTCTTGCGTTAGTGAATATAGAGCCAGGTTCCTCACACATATATGGCTGACAGGCTGGCAAAGCCGCATGTTAAAGACTTAAAGGAAAATGTTACTGAAGCACGTTTTAAACGAAAATTTTCAGCTAATAAAGAAAGAGAGGGCCCTATGTTAAGATCCATTATGTCCGAACGTTATCTCAGTATTTTGCTCGTACTGATATTAGCCGGTATCTCTACAGGTCAAACAAAGATACCTGTTCCAGATAACGTCATTGTTCCTCATAGTCGTTCCTATGGCTTCTCCAGATCCGGTGAGCCGGCCGTTCGCGTTGTCGAAGTTAAGGCACATATTGAAATGTCCCGGGACGCGACGGCCGTTACGACCTTATTCATCAGTCTGGAAAACATGTCATCTGTAGAGCAATCGGCGGAGTTGATAATCCCAGTGCCTGAAAATACTACACTGAGAGAGATCTACGTCGGCCATGAAGCTCTACCTCTATCCGGCCAGATTATCGCCAAGACCCAGGCAACACTAAACCTTGGGCAAATGATTGTTGACGTCAACGATCCTGCGCTAATTGAGTTTATAGACACATGCCTGATTAGAAGTGATCCTTTCGACATTGCCGCCGGAACCTCCTCGGCCGTAAGCCTGACCTATGAACAAGCCCTCAAAATCAATGGAAACCGTGTAGATTATCTATTGCCTCGTACTGAGTGGATTCTGTACGGAGTACCTTGGGAAATCTCGGTAAGGATCAATACCGATCAGAGTCTATCGGCCATTTATTCACCCAGTCACAAGCTTGATATTCAACGCCAAGGCCATAACAGTGCATCTGTGATGACGGTGGATGAGTCTTCAACGGAGGCCGGTTCGTTTCGACTGTACTATCTACTGGAGGATATACAGGGATTCACATCTTCGGCGTTGATCTATCCCTCGAATGAATATGACGGCGGGTACTTCCTGCTTATGGCAGGTTTGCCCCCGGAGTTAGAGCGTGATGCAAACGACATCAAACGTGAGCTGACCTTGGTTCTGGATCGGTCCGGCAGCATGAGTGGAATCAAGATCGAGCAGGTCAAACAGGCTGCTCGAAAGGTAATAAACGGATTGGCGGATGGTGAGGCCTTTAATCTGATTACGTACAATGCAAACATAGACACTTTCAACGACAAACCTCTAATCAAGAATCAGTCGACAGCGCAGGCAGCCTTCGACTATCTTGATTCCATATATGCAACCGGCCTCACTAACCTGTATGAAGCTCTCCGGACGGCCCTTCTACAGAAGCCGACAGAAGGATTTCTACCGGTCGTCCTTTTTCTGACAGATGGTTTGCCAACAGTAGGAGAAAAGCGTGAGATTTACATTCGAGATCTGGTCCTTTCCTCCAATCCCTATAACCGGCGTGTCTTCACTTTGGGTGTGGGTTATGATCTCAACGCTCCTCTGTTGGATGGCCTGGCCGAATATTCTCTGGCAAGATCCATCTTTGTCAGTCCTGAAAGTGATGTTGAAGCTGCAATCACGGATATGTTTTCAACCATTTTCCAGCCTCTGTTCACTGATGTGGGAATTCGTTCTGTTTCAACTGAAGGGACCCCGGGAGAGCGACGTACATACAATGTGCTTCCTTTCAGTATTGTCGACCTGTTTCAGGGAGACCGTTTGATTTTGATTGGTCAATATGTCGGGCAAGAATCCTTCCTATTTGAGATTAGCGGCAATTATCGCAATCAATTCCGGTCTTTCTTTTGCCCCGTTAACCAGCAGGAGGGAAGCTTTAAACGGGGATTTGTGCCTCGCCTGTGGTCCTATCGATTCGTGGCCCAGGTTATCAGTGAGATTCGCCAATTGGGTGCCGATCCGGAACTGACCAAATACAACGAACGACTATGGGATCTCTCCATAGCCATGATCGAGCTTTCTCTTTCATACGGGATATTGACTGAATACACAGCCTTCTTCGGTGATGGCAGCGTTGAGTTGTTAGACTATGGTGATTTGATCTATTTTGGGTGGACGGACCTGTTCAATCGTGCTGTTAAGGCTCGGGAGGGCATATCGGCTGTAAATCAGAGTCTTAATCTGAATAATCTAAAATCACAAAGCGTGCTCAACCGTAATAATCTGTACCTGGACCGCAACATGGACGAAGTGAGAACTACGACCATTCAACACATTAATGATGCCACATTGTATTTTCATTATGGTGAAGGGATCTGGATAGACAGCCAGCTCCTACTGCCTCCCGAAGATCCAAATGCAGTCATTGAAAGCGTTGTCATAGAATTCGGAACGCCAGAATTTTTTCAGTTGGCCGTTCGCCTGGCCGCACAAGGCCGCCAGGGTTGTCTGGGCATGCCCCAGAGCCTGACTCTGTGGGAAAGTGGAGATATTGTAGGAGTAATAATGCCCGAGCGAATTGCCATTCCATCATGGGCTGAGAATCCCTGGCCAAATCAGACTATCGCATCGTTAAGGTGAAGATAGTCGATTGATTATCGTGAGGATAGAAAGATGGCGGCAGCAATAAAGATCAGAAGTCGAGAGATGATTCTAATACTGACAGCATTTTTTATAACACCGTTACAATTTGCTGTCGGCGAGACAATCTACGTAGACGATGATGCCGGCGGAGCGAATGACGGCTCAAGCTGGTCTAATGCTTATGCCTACCTGCAGGATGCTCTGGGCGACGCCGCTCTTATCCAAGAGCCGGTTGAAGTCTTAGTTGCCCAGGGCTTCTACAAACCGGATCAGGGCAAAAATCAGACTCCCGGCGACCGCAAAGCCTCTTTTGAACTTTTTAGTGGTGTATCCATTTTTGGTGGTTTTGCCGGGATTCGCGAAGCAGATCCGGGTGTGAGGGATACAGAGGCATACGCAACAATCTTGAGCGGGGATTTAAATTGTGACGATATTGAGGTCAACAGTCCGTATGAGTTGCAGGCTGAGCCTACTCGCTCAGAGAATAGCTACCACGTTGTAACCGGCAACGGTACTGATAATACAGCCGTATTGGATGGCTTTATCATAGTCGCTGGAAATGCCAACGGTCATGAGTCTGATGATCCCATTGATGACAAGTACGGGTTCATGCGAGGAGGTGGAATGTACAATCTACGGGGGAGTCCACTTGTGGTCAACTGCATATTCAGCGGAAACTCTGCCCGCTATGGAGGCGGTATTGGTAACTGGAAAGGAAATCCGAGCATTGTCGATTGTGCATTTGTCTGGAACTCATCTTCTCGTTACGGCGGTGGAACAGATAACTGTGAAGGTTCACCTGCAATTGGCAATTGCACTTTCAGCGAAAACTCATCGTCCTGGGGTGGCGGGATATCCAATAGAGCAAGAAGTAATCCAACATTTACGAACTGTACATTCAGAATGAATGACGCAAGTTGGTATGGCGGAGGCATGATAAACATGTACAGTGATCCTACACTAATCGGTTGCTCCTTCGTCGCAAACACAGCAAGATTGGGTGGTGGGATGCGTAATTCAGACAGTAGCCCTACCCTGACCAACTGCCTGATTGTTGAAAATGTCGCACATTGTCCATCTGGATATACACTGTATAACTGGAGCCCTATCAGTGGTCGGGGTGGAGGAATATACAGTTACAAGAGCATAGAGGTTTTGATAAACTGCACTATCAGTGGCAATCGTGCGGCTGAAAGTACCGGTGGTATCTGCAACTGCGATGGTGCAGTTGTAATGACAAACTGTATTTTGCGGGGTAACGACCTGCAGCAAATATCAGGGGATGCTATTGTCTCATACAGTAATGTTCAGGGGGGCTGGCCGGGTGAGGGTAATCTTGATGTGGATCCACTGTTTGTCAGGCCGGATCGTCTGGAAGCTGACGTTGTGCTCGTTAGTATATACAACGATCTCTTAATAGAGGGGGACTACCACTTAAAATCTCAATCTGGACGATGGGATCCGGTAAAAGAAAAATGGGTTATAGACAGCGTATCGAGCCCCTGTATTGATTCCGGGGATCCAGAGAATCCCTGCGGTTTTGAACCACTTCCAAATGGTGGTATAATCAATATGGGCGCATACGGTGGGACGGCAGAGGCAAGCATGTCCTTGTTGACCGTAGGCGGCATCACTGATCCTGCATCTACGTCGGTGGGCTATTGGGATCCGGCAGTCCAGAACAAGAAGACGTCACCGCCTGTTTCTGGGACGTGCAGACCTCAGGGCAAGCCACAAGTGCCGGTGGCGCTGGCAAGACCACAGCTCAAATGCAAACCGTCAGTACGTTCCTCGAAGCTGGTTGGGATTTTGTGGACGAGACCGCAAACGGCACTGAAGACATCTGGTGGATCGTTGAAGGGAAGGGCTGTCCGCGGCTTTGGTGGGAAAGACCGTTGTTTATAGTTGTGGATGATTTTGAATCATACAACGACATTCCTGACGGCGAACCGGGCAGCAAGTTGATTTATATGACATGGATAGATGGATTCTATAATCCGGAAATAAATGGATGTACAATTGGAGAAGTGACTGGCGTCTCGATGGAGATTCCACCGATTACACATAGTGGTTCATATAGTATGCCGTTTTACTACAATAACTCTCGGCAAGCACATTATTCCGAGGCAACTGCGAGCGCTGCAAAACTGGAAATAAACCGGGATTGGATTAAGAATGGCGTTCAAACACTATCACTCTGGTTCTATGGTAATCCGTACAATGTTCTCGATCAGATGTATGTAGCTCTGGCCAACGATGGCGGCCCGACCGGGACAATCTTCTACGATGATCTGAAAGTCATCCTGAGTGAAACCTGGACCGAGTGGACTGTTCCTCTGAAGGAATTCAGTAAACAAGGTGTAGTCTTGACCAATATTGACACGATTTCAATCGGCTTCGGAGACAAGAATAATCCAAAATCTGGTGGTTCAGGCAAGATGTACTTCGATGATATTCGACTATATCGGTTGTAGTTGGCGGCTTTTATCTTCCGGAGGCGAATGAAACACGAAAGCTCTGCCTGTTGTTTTTATTTTCATTTGGTCTGTCACCTCGACCTATGCGCAATACGGCGGAGGAACGGGCAAGCCTATTGATCCACGTCTAATTTATACAACCGAGCATCTGAACCAACTTGGTGCTGAACCGAACGATTACGATAAGCACTTGCTGCGCAGTCTCATAGCGAGTGCTTGACTTCTCAAGGCAGATACCGCATTCTATTGAAGATGGAGCTTGGCGGTGTAGCTGAGCAAGGGCGTACGATATTGCGTGAAAATTCCGGTCAGAGGTGTTCATATGAATCGAAGAAGTTTTATAAAGGCGGCAGGTGCCGGACTGGCTGCGGCCGGTATTGCGCCATCCTGTGGATTTGTCAAAGCAGGTCGAAAACCGAACATCATCTTCATTATTGCCGACGATATGAAACGCCATATGTTCAATTGTCTGCCGGAGGGAAACGGGGGCAATCTGACACCCAATATAGACCGTCTGGCTGCAGAAGGCACGCTGATGATGGGTCAACACGTTGCCTCGCCCGTATGCACACCCAGCCGATACAACTGCCTGACCGGACGGTATGCAAGCCGGGCCAGGAACGCCAGATTCCTCGCGACGACTCAGCAGAATGGCCAGAGTGTAATAACGTGGAATACGAATATCCTCCCAACTGATCAGACGTTGCCAAAGTTGCTCAAGCAGCAGGGCTATATGACGGGTATCGTGGGCAAGAACCACGTTGTTGAGGTTCCCGGATTTAAGAAACTCCCCTACAGGGCCGACCCAACCACGCCACAGGCCCGAATGGTCCTTGCCGAAAATTCGAAAAGGATCAAGGCTGCAATGAAGGCCTGCGGATTTGACTATGCGGCGAGTATCTATAACAACAATCCGGATGGCAACGGCCCGCTGGCTTTGGCGGCACACAACCTGGACTGGATTGTCAAAGGCGGATTGGACTTCATTGAACAAAACAAAGATAAGCCGTTTTTTCTGTATTTCGCTTCCACGATTCCACACGGGCCGTTGTCAAAGGAGCGATCCTGGGGAGCGGATAGCCGAATTACAGCCGACGGAATTCTGGACGAACCTCTGAGCGTGCTGCCGTCGCGCGAGATGTTGCCGGTTCGTCTCAAGAGAGCGGGCATTGAGGGTAGTGGTAAGGAGAACGTGCTTTGGCTGGATGATGCTGTTGGGGCATTGATCGCGAGGCTCAAGAGCAAGGGGTTGTACGATGATACGATCGTTTTCTTCTTTACCGACCATGGTCAGGACGCCAAAGGGACAATTTACCAGGGTGGAGTTTCTGATCCGAGTATTGTCTGGCGCAAAGGTGGTTTTCCTTGTGGATCGATCAGTCACGCGCTGATATCCAATATTGACTTTGCCCCAACGATTTTGGATTATGCCGGGGCCGAGTCGTTAGCGGGGCGTTTCGACGGCCGCAGCTTTCGCGACGTGCTTGAAAGACGAGCGAACAAGATTCATGACACACTCTATTTCGAGATGGGCTACACCCGTGGCGTCCGTAAGGGAACGTGGAAGTATATCGCCTTGAGATATCCTGAACGCGCCGACAAGATGTCGGCGGCGGAGCGAAGTCGAATACTGGAGCGCTTCAACGAGAAGCAGAAGGAACGCGGCCAGCGGATCATAACCACCGATCCTTCTGCGCCGTTCAGTCATATAAGCCTCATTCCGGGCGGGGGAGGTGCCGAAGCCGCATCGACGGGAAAGTACACAGGTTATTATGACTCAGATCAGTTATACGACCTTTTGCGTGATCCCCAAGAGCAGAAGAACCTGGCCTGTGAGCCCGCATATGCAGAGAAGCTGCAGGAGATGAAAGCTGAGTTAGCCAGGTATCTGGATCAACTGCCCGGTGGTTTCGCGGATTTGAAGCGAGAATTGTAGAACCCGGAACAGTATTGGATTGCAGAACGAGGCGATGCCGGTCATAGTTCCGGTGGTGAGCTTCATGCCATGTCTCCTTGTTGTATGTGGTTGGATTTGAAAAACGCATTATACATAAGGAGACCTTCTTTGTCACTCACTATGTCACGATATGAGTGGAATATCTGTATATTTCTGCGTTGCCCCGGTCATTGATGTCAAGAAGGTCATTGTCTCCGGAAAGACCCTGTGATAAAATCCGTGAATATCCTGCCCCATACTGTTGACAGCACGGTTGGTTATTTGGTACAATCAGAGTGCAAAGGATGTGTGGACCCTTGATTCTTACCGTTCACAGAAGGCTCTTGCAGTGAGGAGTTGGTCGCAAGTCGTACAAGTCAGTAGATTGGGCATGCCGAATGTATGGCACAGGTGACAACAGTCATGAGACGTTTCTATTAGCACCCTTTTCTTGAAGGAGGACTATCATGAGTACAAAAGTAATTCTTCTAATCTCTCTTGCTTCAATGCTGGCGGCGGCAGGAGGTGCATCGGCTGAGCTGGTGGCTCACTGGAGGCTGGATGAGACTTCCGGCACCATCGCCCATGACTCGAGTGGCTATGGAAACGACGGCACCCTTAACGGCAATCCACAGTGGGATGCCGGCATGATAGGCGGTGCGCTGCATTTCGACGGAGCTTCGGACTACGTTCAAATCCCTTTCAGCGAGAGTCTGAGAGTCCATAACCAGGGCGACGTCACCAGCATGGCATGGTTCAAGTTTGATTCAGTCGGCGCTGGGAGGCAGCTAATACTCCAGCAGGGAACTTTGAATGGGACGGGCAGATCGTGGCTCCAGATTAACCCTAACGACGTCTTCACGACGTGGCTCGGCGGAGCGCAGATCTTTTCAGGGATCAACATGCAGGCTGACGAATGGTATCACGGTGCGGTGGTTGTGACCGAAGGTGGAGGCACCGACAGCATTCAGTTGTATGTCAACGGTGAACCGGCGGGCGATCCGGTCCAGGGAAGCATGGGAAACTGTGAGGGGGACTTCTTCATCGGCTGTCACAGGAATATACAATGGTTTATGGACGGCCTAATTGATGACTTGCGCATCTACAGCGAGGGGCTAACGCAGGAGGAGATTCAGATTGTGATGGAAGGGATTGAAGGGGGATACCCCCTGGCGATGGGGCCTGTTCCGGAAGATGGGGCCTTGTACGAGCAGATCTGGGCAACGCTGACGTGGACGCCCGGCGATTGGGCCGTTTCTCACGATCTGTACTTCGGGACCGACTTCGACGATGTCAACGACGGCGCCGAGGGGACTTTTGCAGGCAACCTGACGGTCGCTCAGCAAGTGGTCGGATTCCCCGGCTTTCCCGCTCCACAGGGCCTCGAGCCCGGCACGAGCTACTACTGGCGCGTTGACGAGGTCAACGACGCCAATGAACAGAGTCCGTGGAAGGGCAATGTCTGGAGCTTCCGGATACCTCCGAAGAATGCATACGATCCAATTCCGGCTGATGGAGGAACATTCGCCGACCTCAACGTGGACCTGAGCTGGACAGCCGGTTTGAAGGCGGTTATGGAAGCCGTGTACTTCGGAACCGACGCCGACGAGGTGGCCAATGCGACAGATGCCCCATCGGTCATGGATGCAACCTTTGATCCGGGCCCCCTGGCCTCGGATACCACGCACTACTGGCGTGTGGATACGTTCGACGGCCTGGAGTGGACCAGAGGCGAGGTTTGGAGCTTTACCACGCTGCCAGACGTGGCGATCACCGATCCAGATCTCATTGTCTTGTGGACGCTCGACGAAGGCCCCGGCAGCCTAACAGTCGTTGACTGGTCGGGACACGGTCATCACGGCACCTTACTCAATAGCCCCCAGTGGGTGGACGGCGTATCAGGAGCGGCCTTGCAGTTCGACGGTCTCAATGACTATGTCATCCACCAGCTGCCCCAAGCGCAGAACTTTGACAATTTCACCGTAGCGCTGTGGGTAAAGGCGGCTAACCTCAGGCAGGGGCAGTTCATGGCTCCATTCAGCAGTCATACGCCCAACAGTTCGGGTCTTCAGATCGATATCGACGGGACGAGCCCGGGCAACTACCGGACCAACACCAATGCAGCTCCAGGCCCGGCATTCGGGCCCGTGACCTTAAGGTGGGTGCACCTGGCGCTCGTCGCCGAGGGCACTACCCTACAATACTACTACAACGGCACGTGGGCCAACAGCTATACCTACTCGATTGACGAACTGCTGTTCAACGAGTTCATCATCGGCACGAGCAGAAACACCGCGAACTTCTTCGCCGGTGCCGTCGATGACCTTCGCGTCTACACCAAAGCGCTGACACAGGAAGAAATTCGGTTGGTGATGCGAGGCGATCCGCTGCTGGCCTGGGAGCCGAATCCATTAAGCGGGTCAACACCGGATATAGAGAATGCAACACCTCTTAGCTGGTCGCCGGGAGACAAGGCATCCGGGCACGAAGTCTACCTGGGCACCGACAAGAACGCTGTCGATGGCGCCGATAGCTCCGATACGACAGGTGTATATCGGGGCCGCCAGAATACGGCCGGCTACACTCCGCCCGAAGGGGTCGAGTGGGGTGGCGGACCTTACTACTGGCGCATCGATGAAAACAACACTGACGGCACGACCACCAAAGGCAGAGTCTGGAATTTCACGGTAGCCGACTATGTTCTTGTAGATGATATGGAATCCTACAATGACCTTGACGAAGGCCAGCCGGGCAGCAACAGGATCTATCTGACGTGGCTGGACGGTTTTGGAATCCCGACAAACGGTTCGACTGTAGGCGACCCCGATCCGAATTTTGCCGCGGGCGAGCATATCGCTGAGACCACAATTGTCCACGGCGGCGCGCAATCTATGCCCTTTTTCTACGACAATGCTGCCGGAAACTCCGAGGCGACCATGACGATAAGCACTCTGTGCGACTGGACCAGACACGGTATCGACCAATTGTCGCTGTGGTTCAGGGGTTATCCGGCTTCCGACGGCAGCTTCGCAGAGGGTCCGGCCGGGACCTATACGATAACCGGCGCCGGGACCGGTGTAGGCGGCGCTGCCGATGAGTTTTACTTTGCTCACAAGACGCTTACCGGTCCGGGCTCGATTGTGGCGAGGGTCGAGAGCATCACCGATACGGATCCGTGGGCCACGGCGGGCGTGATGATCCGCGAGAGCCTGGGTGCAGATTCGAAGCATGCCTTTGCGTGTGTTACATCTGGTAACGGCGTCGCTTTCCGAGGCCGTACGATTATTGGCGGAACGACTTTTAGCTCAAATCAGACCGGGCCTGCCGCTCCCTATTGGGTGAAATTGGAGCGTGACGCGAGCGGTAACTTCACGGCTTACCACTCAGCTAACGGCGCTGCCTGGCAACCCGTCGAGAACACCATCTCAACGAACATCCCGATGACTTCGGCAGTTTATGTCGGCCTGGCTGTGACCAGCCGGGATACGGCCCTGACGTGTGAGGCCAAGTTCTCCAATGTTACGATTACAGGTACCGCCGGTCCTCAGTGGATGTCTCAGGATATCGGCATTACAAGCAATGCCGTTGAGCCGATGTACGTGGCTCTGGCAAACACCGCGGGTGCGCCGGCTGTGGTCTACCATGATGATGCCAGCGCTGTGACGACAGACTCCTGGACGGAGTGGGTGATTCCGCTGAAGCTCTTCGCGGACCGGGGCATCGATCTGACAAACGTCAATACGATTGCCATCGGGTTCGGCGATAAGAGCAATCCGCAGCCGGGCGGTTCTGGTCTCGTGTACTTCGACGACATCCGGCTGCTTCGACCCGCTGATGAACAAAAGCCATAAACCAGGATTTCTTTGAAAGAGAAGATTTGTATCAGTCCGTCAATTCAACCTGGAGAAAACACTCGCGTTCTTCGACAAACGCAGACGCATTTGCGGAAAGAGGTAAGGAAATGAAACGAATAACGGTTGCCAAACGCTGTCTGACTTTCGTGGTATTGATTGCAGGAATTTGCGGTGTGTCCTATGCCGTAACGGTTCGGGACTTCGAGAACCGGACCTTCACCGGCTCGACCGGCGACACGCTGCGCTATCGCCTGTTCGTTCCAAAGGATTATGATTCGTCGCGGTCGTATCCGATTGTGCTGTTCCTGCACGGCGGTCTGCAACGTGGAAAGGCCAAATGGAACCCGGCCACGGCAACCGGAGCGAAGTTTTGCGCAGCCGAGCGACGCCAGGCGAAAAACCCGTGCTTCGTGATGGTCCCGACCGCGCCGAAATATGAGAACTGGGGCAGCGTGTTCGAGGGCGGCCCTTCGCGAACGCTGCTTAACGTCATCGAGGCGCTTGACGCGGTCGAAGCCGAGTTCAACATTGACAAGCGGCGCGAGTACGTCACCGGACTTTCCGGAGGCGGCAAAGGAACCTGGATCGCGATCCTGTCGCATCCGGGACGTTTCGCCGCGGCGATTCCGTTATGTGCTCGGCAGTCGATGAAGCCGGAGGAGGCCGACCTGAAGAAGCCGGCCAACCTGGTCCGCGACCTGCCGCTCTGGTTGTGGCACGGAGCGAAGGATCAGAAGAATCCGGTGGCGAATTCACGGCTGATGTTTGAGGCGCTCAAAGCCGTTAACGCCAACGCAAAATACACCGAAGTCCCGGATGCGCCACACAACTGCTGGGATGCGGCTTACGGGACCGAGGAGCTTCACGATTGGCTCTTCGTGCAGTCTCTTGCGAAATCGATATCCGTCGATGGCGAATCCAGAGCGCGACGAAGGGACGCCGTCATGAGTCGCAAGCTATGGCCGACCGAGGATCACCCATCCGGCTACAAGGCTCGAACCTACACCCATCCGACTCGCGGGACACTGAACTACAGGCTGTTCGTCCCCAGGGATTACGATCCGTCGCGCAAATATCCGATCGTGGTATTTTTGCATGGCAAGTCTCGAAAGGGGTCTGATAACAGCCGTCAGATCGGCACAGCCGGGGCGATGCTATGGGTGAGGCCCGAGCAGCAGAGAAGACATCCCTGTTTCGTAATCGCCCCTCAGGCGCCGGCGGACAGCGGGTGGGGCTGCCCGGAGATTTTGCCCGAACTGATGGACCCGATACGCAACGTCATAGCGGTCCTCGATCGGCTCGAAAAGGAATTCAGCATCGACACGGACCGCGAATACATCACCGGTCAGTCCGGCGGAGGCGGAGGCTCGGCAACATCGATCATCTCGTACCCGAATCGCTTTGCCGCCGCGGTTCTTGTCTGCCCGGCCAATCGCGCCAAACCCTGGAGAAGCGAACATGCCCAAAGGGTCGCGCACATGCCGCTGTGGTTTTTCCACGGCGCGGCCGATCCGATCATCGGCGTCGAACTTACCAGAAAGACCGTCCAATCGCTCAAAGAAGCCGGCGGCAATCCTTGCTACACCGAATACCCTAATGTGAGACACAATTGCTGGGAGAAAGCGTACGTCACACCCGAACTGCCGAACTGGCTGTTCTCACAATCGCTGTCAAAACGTGAAGCAAGATGATCCCGTTGTGTCAGAATTTACTCTGGCCGGAGGGTGTGATATTTCCGACTTCAACGCCCGCATCATCCGAGGTCACAATGGCAGATTTCTCCGAACTGCCGTTTTGCCTCCGGGAGCTTGACTGTGCCGAAGCAATGCCTGGCTTTTTTCTACATATACGGGACTCCAGCTAATCTTGATAAAGAAACTATACGCTTGACGTTCAGTCTCCTGAGCTGTAGGCTTGGCCTCAATTCATTACTGTTCTACAGGGTATTTATGGACTTCTATTATAGGTGAGTTCAAATGACACATGAATCCAGGCACAAAACTGATTTCCCGTTCGATCGTCGCAGTTTCCTTGCTCTTGGGGCCGGCTCAGTTGCGGCTAACGTAAGCGGCATGCGCACAGCAAGTGCGGTCAACATGGGCAAGACAGGCATCGTCACACCCCCAGAGGGTAAACGGATATTGCTTTCCTGCAAGCTCGGGATGATACCAAAGGAATTGGACGGCAAGAAGTTATCCGTCGTGGAGCGCCTGCAGATGGCGCATAAGGCCGGATTTGACGGTGTGGATTTTGACCAGGCCGCAGAGTACACACCAAAAGAAGCAAGGCTGGCCGTGCAGGAATCAGGCGTGTTCGTACACAATGCGATCAACCACGCGCACTGGTCGCAACGTCTCACGAGCGCCAAGGAACAGGAGCGGGCGCAGGGTCGGGCGAACATTGAGCACTGCATCAGAATCTCACATGCGGCCGGAGGCAGCGGAGTGCTGATCGTTGTCGGTCGCGGCAGCGACGGACCGGCCGACGTGGTAGAGGAACGGGCCCGGCAGGAAATCCGCAAGCTTCTGCCTCTGGCGGCGGCCATGGGGCAAATGATCCTGATTGAGAACGTCTGGAATCAGATGATGTACGACCATGATGCGCCGCCGGACCAGGGCCCAGATCGGTTCATCGATTTCGTTGACAGCTTCCAAAGCCCGTGGGTCGGCATGTACTACGATATCGGCAATCACTGGAAGTATGCCCGGCCGGGCGAGTGGATCCGCGCATTCAGCCACCGTTGTGTGAAGCTCGACGTCAAAGGCTTCAGCCGGGCCAAGAACAAATTCGTCGATATTACCAGCGCCGATGATGACGTTCCGTGGGAGCAAGTCCGCAGAGCCCTCGACGATATTCATTTCACTGGCTGGGCGACAGCCGAGGTCGGTGGCGGCAACGTCGAACGCCTGACACAGGTCCGCAAACAGATGCAGAAAGCTTTCGACATTTGATCAGGAGAGTGCACCTCGTCAACAGGACCCTGATTTTCTGAGATTTGTTCATGAAGCTGCAAGAACGGTTAGGTAAATTGCGCGGCGAAACTTGATGTACTCGAGAATCCACAGACTCTGATCAGGATGGTCGATCATTGGTCGTACTTCCGAGGGTGTTTTGGTAACAAATGGCGCAGTGGGGGCAGAAACGACTCGATCTACAGTTGGGAGTTGCGTACAGGCGATACGAAGCTTATCCGTGATTGGGTGCGAATGATGGCATCAGCCGGTTGGAACGCCATATGTCCCAGTGAGGTCAACTGGCACTATTGCAACAATTTCCTCGAGCATCTTGATGAGGTCAAAATTCTCGGCGCTATTCTGCGCGATTGCGGCATGAGACTCTATTGGAGCCCGAGCTATATCCTGGCCCTCGATCAGACCACGGCCGACGAGATTTATGCGAGAGTACGCGATTTTGGCGGGTATATGCTTAAACTGGGCTCAGAGAAACAGAACGGCGATCCTCGGCCCCCGATTGTTACAGCCATCCCTGAGGCAAATCATTCACTGCGGCCAGTTTTTTTGTGGGGTGTTGCAGGTTTTTTTCTCAAGTCGTAGATGAAGCTGCCTCTGAGCCGGCTACTGACGTAGACGTATCCGCTATCAACAGCGAGAATCGACTGTACCTTATCTCCTTCATTGATTTGTGCAGCCCCCGAAAGGGCGATTTCATTACGCAGGTCTGTTCCAAGCTGAAGAATCTGCTCATCGGTAAAGCCGGCTCGCAGCATAACTCGTACAATGTCCTCGGCGCTCATGGCAGCCACCTCACGGTTGCTCACGGGTATGACTTGAGCCTGTGTATGCGAACAGCCAACCATACCCAGCAAGGCTGTGAACGATAACACGATTAACAAACCACCGATTGCTACCCTGTACGTGTTCTGCTTCATGGCTTTCTGTTCCTTTTACTCAGTGTTGACAGTGCCTCTTGAAGGGCTGCCCTGAATTCTTCCCCCACCGGCTCGATTGGTGTTCTTTCCTCAACAGGTTCCTGTCTCACAAGTCCTTGTTCGGGCATAAGCCTGGCCGTAACGAACACGGCCACCTGTCGGGAGGACTTATATCCGGCGGAATTACGAAAGAGTTGTCCGAATATTGGAATCCCGGCCAGCCCGGGTGCCCGGTGTTTTTGTATCTGCGTCCGACTATCAATCAGTCCGGCTATTGCTGCCGTTCCACCGTCTTCGAGACGAACCGTGTTCTTGGTGGTCCGACGGGTGACAACGGGAAGATTGTCCTCGCCGCGGGCTATCACGTCACTGACCTCGGCGGAAATATCCAGAGTAATCTCGTTATTGTCTCCGATACGGGGTGTAATAGTCAATGTCGTGCCGGTCTCGATTGTCTCCAGTTCGAAGCGAGTGTAATACGCGGATTCCTGAGTAATCTTAAAGTACTCCTCGGTAGCAACTTTGATTTCCGACTCCTGACCGTCCTGTGCCATTAGTTGTGGGCTTGATGTCACCGTAGCCTCGTCATTTTGCGTAAGAAGATTCAGCGTCAGTTGGAGCGAATTAGTGAATTCCTTACCAGGTGTATATCCAACTTGAATGCCCCAAGGCCAATGCACACGTTCTTCGGAACCGCCTCCGTGGTGTTCCGAGTCCGAGAAAATTCCAGCCGAAATTGTGGGCCAATCCCATTGGACCCCCAGGTTCAACAAGTCCCGCCGCTGCATTGCCACGACACGTGCATCCAGCATAACGTGGCGCGATGGTTGGTCGAATAGTCTCAGGTCTGACACTATACGTTCCAAGAGCAACGGCGGGGCCGTCACAGAAACAGTATTGCTGGTAACGTTAGCGCTCGCGTACTTTTGCATTGGCTCAAGAAGCAACTTGACCGCCTCATCGGCTTTGATGCAATTCATCTTCATCCTGCGTGTCTCGCTTAACGTATTGAATAATGGCGATTCGGAATCACCCGAACCGACGAGAATATAGCCGTCCATCTGTCTAAAAACAAAATTCCCGGAGGAAAGCACGATCCGCAAAGCTTGCTGGAGTGGGACGTCCTGAAGGTCGCATGTCACGAGACCTTGGACCGACGAATCGGGTACGATGATGACGTCCGCCTGCATGGAAATCTCTGACAGAGCATTACGTAGTGGGGTATCGTAGAAGAGGTTGGTCACATACCCAGGCGTTTTCGGGATGCTTGTCTCCTTGCTCAGAGTGCCCCAGTCGTCTGCAGCCGCTGCCCCGGCCTTCGTCCCCCATTTGTCCGGTGGCTGGTTTGGCTCAAGTTCAGGCTGGGATTCCGCCTGAGTTAGCCCTACTGCTCTCTCAAGCGTTGCTTCTGCTTCCGCAACCTCTACTGCTGCCTCTAACTGTACATTAGCGTCCGCCGGTGCCT
>Ga0180437_10005586_pt1 | contig 17118 bp, 14 predicted proteins | sample SS_ome_4_FD_132410 | JGI IMG/M metagenome (GOLD analysis project Ga0180437, IMG submission 132410) | Hypersaline lake sediment archaeal communities from the Salton Sea, California, USA - SS_3_D_1 metaG | ecosystem: Environmental > Aquatic > Non-marine Saline and Alkaline > Hypersaline >... | reverse complement strand
GCTGGCGTTCGGGTAGGTCGCGAATGGCCTCGAGCACCCGCTCCTGCAACTCGCTTCGTTCGGGGTTCGGTTCCGCTACACGCATACCTTCCTCCAGCGGCACTGTGGGCACACTCTTCCTCTGGATGACACGGTCACAGTGCTTGAACACGATGCGCCGGAACCATCCGGGGAAGGCCGCGGGCTCACGCAGGGCGTTCAGCTTGTAGTACGCGTCCACAAACGCTTCCTGCGCCACGTCTTGCGCAAGATGGAAGTCACCCAGGATCGAGTAGGCGTACCCGTGGGTCATGTCCTGGAAACGCCGGACCAGTTCCGTAAACGCACCCAGGTCGCCCTCCCGCGACCGCTCTACCAACCAACTCAACTCCGCCATGCCGACATGTCCTTTTCGAGGGCCTCTACATATAAGACCAGATTTGTCGCCAAAAGGATACCACCGAATGTCAGGAACCTTCCCCAACGAGGCACCTCAAGGGACATCCATGTCTGCTAGGCGTGCACCAAGAAAGGAGACACACAATGGAAATCAACCTGCAAACGGTCCGACAAGTGCTTCGCAGCACCTTCGGCCGGGACAGCTTCATCGCGTCCTTCATCACGAAAGTCAAGTCTGACGAGGGGTGCCGGACGGCGTCGATAGACACCGAAGGAGTGATGCGGTACAACCCGCAGTTCGTCGACAAATACGTCACGGGCCCGGCGGACCTATTTTGCCTGATCGCTCATGAGCTGATGCACCCGATGTTCGGTCATTTCGTCCATGGTCCGGGCAAGCTGGAAAACGTCGCCGCGGACATGGTCATCAACGCCGTGCTCTCGCTCCTGTTCGCGGACCGCTCGGGAAATGGCGTTCTGTTCCGGAAACTCTATAAGACAATAGGCCTCGAAGGTCTCCTCCGTCCCGGAAGTGAAATGCATCAGAGCCGATACTCCAGGCTATACGATGCGTTTTACAGCGGCCGCCATTTCAGCGCGATCACCCATGCAGAACGGAGTTCTGCCAAGCAACACCCCGTGTTGCCGAGTACCGGCGAGGTCATTCAGGCGCTCAAGGTGCTCACACCGACCGTCGAAATCCCAACCATCATTCTTCTCGGCAGTCACGAATTCCGGGACTGTACCCAGCGACGCGACGTAGGAGCCGAGACGGGACTGTCCCAGGAATTCGGCCCCTCCTTCCAAGCCGATACCCTGTCCCGCATTGCGGAGGACCTGAAACGCGCTGCGCAGAGGCCGAACGGCCGTCGTGCAGGCTACGGCGAAGCCTTGTATGATTTCTTCGTCGATATCCTCAAGACGCATATGGGCCTCAAGCGCGCCCTACTGGAGCGCTTCACGACACGTCAGAAGGTCGACCGGTTCCGCAGGATGGTCACGCACCCGCGCATCGGGGTGTCGCCAATCCCTATCCGGCCTTCGAAGCGGGATTTCGTCCTGCTCGCGGCGGGCGTTCCTCCGTTCCATTACCACAACGTGGCCTATCGTCAGGCCACCCAAGAACGTGGTCTCGCCGTGTATCTCGATGTTTCCGGCAGCGTTAACCAGCACCTGCCAGAGATCATCGGTCTACTACGAAGCTTGAGAACGGAACTGAAGGCCATCTTCCTGTTCTCCAACAAAGTCGTCGAGGTGCCCTTCCGGACGCTGCTCGCAGGCCAGGTTCAGACCACCTACGGCACGGACTTCGACTGCATTGCCGAACACGTCCTGGCCAACCGTTTCGACAAGGCCGTCATCCTCACCGATGGTTACGCGAGCATGACGGAGGAAAACCAGGAAACGCTGAAGAAGGCCGGAGTCAGAGTGCTGACAGTGCTCTTCGGTGGAAAATCGAGTTGCCCCGAATTCGAATCGCTCGGCGATACTGTTGCTCTTGACGAAGTCAAGGTGTGAGACGCACCCACACATCCCAGTCACCCGTGGCTGGTGTGGTATGTTGAGATAGTGTTCTCGACCTATTCACTTGTCCTTATTATCGGGCTCGTCCTGGGCAAGCTCAGAATCGCGCATCGCCTGCATTAACTCAGCCCAACTGTCTGCGTGCTCTCCCTGCCTGTTCATGTCGACGAGGGCGGCTAGCGTACGCGTCTCTTTGCCATCCACGCCCATCGCGACAAGATGGTCGACCACCTCCCGGGCCCGTCCATAGTCTCGCTCGGACAAGCACGCGTTACCCAGTCGCAGCCAAGCCGAAACAGCCTGAGGGGCTAGCGAGACTGCCCGCTCCAGAACATGTATGGCTTGAGGAAAGCGATAGAGTTTGTTGAGAACTAGCCCCATGTCGGAAAGAATCGACGCATCCGAATCGTCAAGTTCAAGTGCCTTCTCGAAGCAAACAAGCGCTCTTAGAAGGGTCTCCCGTGCCTTTCCTCCTGCTTGTGTAGAGGCTAGATACTCTAAGGTAGCAGCAAGGTTCGCCCAGAGCCTGGGGCTCTGTTCCTGCATATGAACGACACGTTCGTGGCAGGACAGCGCTTCCTCGAGTCGTCCCAGCCTGAATAGCGCTGTTCCCATGTTGGACCACAGGAAGACGTTCTCAGGATCCAGTTTGAGCCCCTCGGCACATGCTGTGCGTGTTGCCGACAGATCGCCGAGTGCTTCGTGACTGTAGCTTTGGCTTAGCCAAGTATCGGGCATCGGAAGAAGGGCATTCGCTGCCTGGAAATACGCGATGGCTTCGGCGTGTCTTGCCTGTTCAGCAAGGAGGTGACCGGCTACTAGGAGTTGCTTTATACGAAGAACCGACTCGCTGTCCGAAGTCACATCTGTGCGGGAAAAGTAGTGCTCACAATTCTGTAGAATCTCCGCCAAATCTTCGCATCTCTGAAGAAAGGAAATATGATGCTCTTCTTGGGCAACGTGACGGGCGGTAAAGCTCTCAAGGAAAGGGAGAATATTGCGCACACAGGCGCTGGGCGTGAGTACTTGGCTCCGCGGAATGCGAATGGTCATAGTCTTTTGGCCCATCCAAGCTTCAGGCTTTGGAATCGTCTGTTCCAGTGTGTTCCGTACGTACTGTCGTATCCAGCAGTAATACGCCACGTCACATCTGGGACCCTTGCTGGAGATATGGCAAACGACGAACAGAACAGGCAAGGGGGTCTCCAAATACTGAAGCATCTTCTTTGTCGAAAGAACGTGCTTGATGTCCGTACCAACGGCCTGGAGCGATTGACTTCCCTTGACCTGGATGAAGAAGTTGACGTTCTTCGGAATGCCCCCCTCTGTAACTTGCACCCAGTAATCTAGACCCAGATCATCGGTCGGCGGTGTCAGCGTCCAGTCATCTGGCACGGAAGCCTGGAGGCACTTTCGTGCCCTCTGATCGACCTCGAATGTGCTCAGCATACCTCGTGGGTTTCCATATGTTATAACTCGACTGTCCTCAGCAGAATGGAGTCTAACACTGTGGCTGCGCGCCCGCAATGTCCGTGTGCGGAGCCCGGCTTGAGACCTAGCGGGCGGCATTGACTATCCGGTTTCACCCACTCAAGGCCTGACCTCGTCTGGGGCGTGTGATTTTCCCCGACAAGGATTGCCGAAACAGGGTGAAAGGGACTAGAATCCCGTTCTGTCTTCCCTCCTTCCCGGCGCCCTGTTGCTGCTCATCGGCAATAACAGGTGCGCCAGGGGCATGCGTGAAGACGTGCAGAGGCACTGGATATCTGCTTCAATCCCGACTCGCTCGCCACGCACTTCATCGTCCAGGACCGCCGCGGCGACGACCGCGAGGTTTGGGCCGATTCGAAGTATCCGTGGTGAGCGCTCAAGGAAAGGAATCGACATGGAGATTTACGTTCTTGTTCCCATGGAGGAAGGCATTGTCCGCGGTGTACGTGCCTTCATGGCCGAGAGTTCCGCGCAACAAGCGGAAGCAGCATGGCTTGCCACACACGAGCTCAGAGAAGAGAAGCTTCGCGAAGAAGCATCGGATTGGGGAACAGGGATTGCCATCTGGGAGTGCGATCTGAAGCCCTGAACCACAACGTAACGAAGCAGGTAACGAAGCAGGTTACAGAACGAGAGGTGTCGCTCGGTTCGGCTGCCTCCCGTTTGCCGTCCAACGTCATGCATCACCGGCGCCGTGAGACGCGTTTGCGCGGCTTACGGCGTGCGGTGGATGCACTTGTTCTGGCTGATGTCTTGTCTCCATCCGTCTTCGCGGCAATCGCCCTCTGTATCCTTGCCTTTGTCTTGGCGTCCTTGAAGTATCGGTTCGTTGTAAACGCCTCATCGGCCTCCATTTCCGCTGTCACTAGGTCCTTGATCAGCTTCATGGCAGAGGGGATGGACTTTCCTGCTTTCGCCAGATCATAGGGATCGATTGCTCGAGTCTCGCACAGTTCATGTACAGCGAAAAGAACGTGGTACCCACCATCAATAAGGAAGAGCAAGGATGGGTCAACCTTCTCGCCCTTTCGTATCTTCTTCTGCAGTTCGCGTTTCTGCCCTTGTATCTCTTCGTACAACCTGAGCGGAACCAGAAGGTGCTGGGTAGTGCGTTCATTGTTAAAGACACTGTCGTATAGATCGCGGAAAACGCGTGCCCTGTCCTTCTTTGCGACTTCCGGAAGACAAAGGGAATACGCCAGCAGGGCTTGCCCAGCCGCAAGTGCGTCCACACGCTTCTTTTTTGGTTGGTCTGCATGCTGCCTTGCCTTCCGCTCGTAGAAGAAACCCTGATCCAGGAAGCTCTCTTCTAGCTTCTTCTGAACTTCATCATTTGAGTGGAGGTCGCGAGTATTAATCGGTGTCTGGCTGTTGGTTGCCTCTGCGATCTCGGATGTGATGTCACGGGTACGTGTCTCGTAGATGCGCCCCAGGACTAGTACGTCCTGAACTTTATCGGGCTCCTTTCTATGGGCTTCAAAAAGAGCGTTTGAGGTTTGGCCGCCGTTGACAATCTGAACGTTTGTCAGGGCTATCTTCGGGCTTCGTTTGCCTGGCTGGTAGGAAAACGTGTCGCATGTCAACGTTATGCCATTGTTGAGATACCAGAACTCTGAGTTTTTGTCGGATAGTGCTGTCGCGAAGATCTTCTTGTTGACATTGTTCTTCTGCGTGAGGTAAATGCGTACGTTGTCGTTGAATGCTTCGGGACGGACTTTCGTAGGGTCATCAGGATCTGCAATCAGGTTAATGATCTCGGTTGCCTCAAATGTTGCGATAAGTCCCCGTATGTTTCCGTCGGTCCGCTCAAAGTAGTTCTTGTCGACGACCTGCATAGTTGCGTCAATTTGCGCTCGCTTCTTATCAAGAAACATCTGGACGATGGAATCCAAGGAATGATGAAAGACGGAAAACGATCCGTACTCGGCGACGGCAGTGTTGATGCGATCCTGCTGGGTCTCGACCATGGATCGCATGTTTCCGCAGAAATGAATACAGAAAGACGGGTCTCTTCTCTCTAGGGCTGCCCAAATGTCCTGTACTTTCTTCCAGAGCGCCGGATTGCACGTATCCTTCATACCGTCGTTTTCGTTCAGGACGTCCGAGCAGAACGAAAGAATCTTATCGATCTCACTAGAGGGAAAATGGTTCTTCGCCTTTGAGAACTTCGGTGTGTGCTTGAACTGAAAGAGATGGATTACGTTTTTGTCGTCACGATCATCAATGAATACGCCGTCTACGCCACGGTCATTGGGGCCATCAGTGATGCTGTCGGTAATCTCCTCTGGAGAGAGCGACAATAGGTACTCGAGGGCTATGTGAGAGAACGCGCGCTTTTCCGTAGTCGCGTAGTCGGATTCACCGATGTACGATTTGCATTTGTGTGTGAGCGCATTCCAGTCAAGCAAGGTTGCCATAGGTGACTTGCTCCTTTCGTCTCTCCTGTCCGAACGTCACGCCTCAACAGGCCCGCCGGGTGCGCCCGCGCGCCCTTCGGGATATGCTGGAGGCGATTGTTCGGTCTCGATTTGTTCCCTCAGTGCGTCCGGTTCCCCCTCCAGCTTCTGGACATCTCCCTGAGCTCCACTGTCAAGAACGCGGTGGATCATCTCAGTGGATGACACAATGGTCCCATACAGGCTGTCCAGATAGCGCCCTCATAAATGTGTTGCATGGCTTATCCCTCCGCAACTGGCAGACCGCGCCACGGCATTTCCCCACCCCGTAGGAAAACAGTCTAAGCAGATGGCCGTTGTTTGCGCAAGTTCTGTCCTATCGTCTCACCCTGAAGTCCTCAATTCGGGTCCAATTCCAATTGGAGTGGTCCCGGTCTTGTGATGTTTCCGTGTCCAATCAACCAGACGAAAGGAGAACTGCAACATGATCCTCAATCAACTCGGTATCTTTGGCTGGAAGGAGGCGGACGAGAATCTCGTTCTGGCTTCCCTCCTCACCGGCGACCCGTTGCTGCTGATTGGCAATCACGGGTGTGCCAAGACCTGTGTGGCCAACAAGGTCGCACAGGCTCTAGGACGCACGTTCCTGGTTTACGATGCCTCGAAGGCCATGTTCGAGGACGTGCTGGGCTATCCCAACGTGGAGAAGCTCAAGCACGGCGTCGTGGAGTATGTGCCGAGTCCCGTAACCATTTGGGACAAGGAACTCGTGCTCATCGACGAACTCAACCGCGCGGTGCCGGAACTCCAGAGCAAATGGCTGGAGATCATCCGGAGCCGCAAGATCATGGGCTTCCCGACCCAGGTGAAATGGGTGTGGGCGGCCATGAATCCCATTAGCTACAGCGCGACGCAAGCGCTGGACAATGCGCTCATTGGGCGCTTCGCCATCTTCGTCTATCCGCCGGACGTCTTGCAGATGGATGAGGCGGATCGGATCAAGGTGGCAACCCACATCAACGGTGATGATGCCCCGAGTCTGTCCGAGTGGACCGAAAACGGGGACTGTACCAAGCGAAGCGCCACGGGCGCTGAGACGGGACCGTCCCTGCTTTGGACTGTCTCGAACGAAGCCACCCGCGTCACCGGGGATAAACTGCACCAATTGCTGAGGTCGGCCGGCGGGCACTTCCTTCGGCTTCGCAATAAGATGCCGTCCCTCGCTGAGTTCCTGGCCAAGTTTGCAGACCTGCTCGTACGCGAGACCGGCGGTGAGGTGGCCCTGGACGGACGACGGCTGGGCTTCATCCACCGCAACCTCCTGACGAACCGGGCTGTCGAGTTGGCAAAAGCCGAAGTGTTCGGCGCGGCACTGCCGGATTTCGTTGAGTCGGCGCGGTATGTGGTGCAATCCAGCATTCCAGTCGGACTTAACGACGGCGACTCTTCGAGTGGCTCGCTCAACCGGGAAGAAGCGGTCCACAAGATGGAGGTATGCTTCGACTTGCTCAGTTCCTATTTCGAGCAAGGCGCGGAGCTGAGCTGCGTTAATCTGATCTACGAGTTGTTCACCACGCCCGACTTGATGCGGCGGGCGGAACTGCTCCTCATTTGCGACCTAGGCGAAATGGCCCTGTCCAAAGCGTGGACCGATCTGATGGCCGAAGACAAGGACATCACGCTCGTGGCCTACACGGCGTTGCAGGTCGAAGCGCGCCGGCCGGGCACCGTGCCGCAGGAAATGCTGGCGTCTTTATCCCGGAAGGTCAGCAGTGAAAGTCTCAGCACAAAGTGCATTGGACAGCTCGAAGACGACGCGGTGGAGTATATCGAAGAGGTCGAGGAACTTCTCCGGTGGGAATCTGACCTCGAAAAACTTGTGGCGTATCAGCTTGTATCAGAATTGATTGATGCAGGGCCGGTCACGCCGGAAACGTTGCGACAAACTCGACGCGCCATTCAGGACAATATCCGCAAGTTCGAAGCCCTGCTGGATGACGCGGCGCGCGGAATGAAGGGAGGGGTAGCAGCATGAGCACGTTGAACACGTTTCGACTATGGCTTGAGCCAGACCAACAGTTTCCCATGTTCAAACGCCTTATGTGGCAGAAGGTCGAGATATCTATCCGCGAGGTGTTGATGGGCGGGGTCCACCCCTGGACTGCAAACCAGGATGGAACAGACGTCCATCCTTCCCTGATAGACGCCTTTCTCGCGCGTCTGAACGATGCTGGCGCAAAAGTAGCAGAACTCGAGTCGTTCGGCTACTGCCACGATGTGTCCGCCCAACAGGGCTACTATTACGACAAGAAGACGAGGTTCGAACGGACAATCGAGTGCGTCCAGAAGAATATATGCTTCGTAGATGTAATGTCCTACCTGCAACTTCTGGACATCGCCAAGCAGCGCCTTCGGGAGTGCTGGAACCACAGTGTTGCGCGGACGTTGGCTGAGCGCGCATATCCCGTCTTCCAGGACTTGCGGCGATTTCTCAAGGCCAAGGACAAGAGTGTCAGATTGTCCGGGTACGAGGACATCGGTCAGTATGATCTGGGTCAGGTTCTCTGCCTCGATGATTTCGAGAGCCGGGACAGCCTCCTGATCTCAGAGGCCATACCGTCGCTCAACTTCAGGAAAGCATCCTTCTTGGGAGGAGTGACCGACAATCAAGGACGGTTGAGACTGGTCTCGGGCATCAACAAGGTAACGATGACCATGATCCCGGGTGGGCCGGACTATGTCCACCTGGTGTGGCACGTCCAACGCAATGGAGAGACCTGGCGCTTCAGGCCGGAGATTGGGAAGAGTGATGCGAAGCGTCGCAAGGCACGTGAGTTCGCAGAGCAATGGAGGATTGGGAATGGCCGGTTGTGCTTTGGCGTATCCTTGGATCGTATTTCAGAGATGGTTGGGCAGCGCGTGGTTGTAGCATCATTCCCGACGCTCAACTACACTTTCGACCATAGGGGACCCACGGCGACTGCCGAGATGCCGGACAGCCGGGTGCCTGCCTACTTCATTGGCGGGTTCTACGACAGGAAGAGCAATGGCGATATGCTGAAGGACATCCTTCGCGAGTATGGCGTATCCATGACAGGCAACAAAGCCAAGCTGCTCCAGAAGCTTGCAGCGCTCGCGGCCAAGCAGTACAGGGAGCGGCAGGCTGAGATGGACAGTTTCTTCACAGAGAACCGGTTCGTCCGCATCAGCACTGTCCCGCCCAGGTCGGCGCGGTTGCCACTGCTCGAGGACGCGCCCCTTCTTCGCAACTTGCTCTTGACGATGTACGCGATGAAGCATCTCCGCGGCAACGCCATCCTCGAAGCGCAGCACGAGAACAACACCTACACGGAAGAGCAGCTTGCCCACGCCCTGCTTGTGGGCAGAGTGGGTTTCTCCGGTACCCTGCTTCGCGTGGCCTGACGCAGGAAGGAGGACGGACTCCCAATTGGATCCGCCCTCCTCTATCAGCCTGTGTGCCGGGATAGTCCCGACATAGGCCCAGTCGGCATCTTCACCTCACAATTGACGGACTGAAGCCCTGTCCGCACAGAAGACTGTTCGCAGTTCACATCACATGGCCGCCACCCACCTTGAGAACCTGGCCTGTAATCCAACGAGCCTGCTCTGAGGCAAAGAATACGATGGCATCCGCCACATCCTCTGGCGTACCGACTCGCCCCATTTCGCGTCACCCTCAACGCGTCGTTTCCCGTACTCTTTCATCATCAGCATCATTGCCCGAGTATTCACCGTAGAATGCCTGTCAATCTTCTCTGGTGATGGCGCCAGCCCGGCATCCGGGTGTTCAGTGGGCGGCGTTACTTACGAGCGCCTCCACCGGCCCAAGTGCTTTCTCTGCTTAATCAAATAGAAAAGGAATGTTCAGCGAATTGGACAAGTCCGCTTCCCACGACTCAGCTTGGATCCCGGTCTCCCGTGTTGCCTCAACGACTGCGTTCGCGGATCTCGCTCCAGCAGCAGCATAGAATGCTTCTCCTGGTGAAGCGGCTGCCGAATCTTCCTTCTCGGAAGTGCCATCGTCCTCAGGGCGCAGGCGCAAACAGGACAAGAAGAGCCTTGCCCCCTCTTTGGCAAAAGCATGTGCTGTGGCCGCGCCGCCGCTTTGGCGGGGATACCGGCTCACCCGCCGGACGAGCTAACGCCGCAATGGCGTATTTGCGGTGATATGCAGTAGACCCATGAAACTTGTCCAAGAACTTCGAAAGCTCCCGGCGGCTCGCTGCCCGACGCCGCTCTCGGTACATCCGCAGCACCGCCTTCAATCGCTCACCTGGCATCCTACGACCTGCTTCCCGGCTTCCTCGCCGGCAGGACTGTAAATGGCAGGACTATACCTTGTCCGGGAAGACTAGATGGCTTGATTCGGCTTGCATCGTTCGCGTATCTCGCATATCATTTGTCTCTGTACAGCAGCGGTCTCACAGGCGCAAAGGAACTAGGACGGCGTCCGCAGCTGAGAGAGGGTAGCCCTTTGCGGAGAAGAAGGACCTCCCCATCGTGACCATGATGGAGGGATGTACCCTTTCAGTCATCATATGACGTGGACACTTCGCAAACATAGGCAGTAATGTCCGGTTCACGTAGCACGAGCAATGAGGAACCTGCATATCAGGGGTTGGTCGTATCCGGCACGAAAACAAGGGCAGAGGTCTTATGCGAATAACCATAGCGCTTCCGCGGCGTCTCAAGAGGTCATCACACCTGACCCATGAAAGGGAATGAGGATATGAACTCCAAGATGAAGATGCCAGCCTTTCTGGCAAGGCCGATGCGGAAAATGGACCAACTTGAGGCGAGCTTTTTTAGTGACGTACAAGACGTACTAGTGCGTCCGGCACTCACTGAAGCAGCGCGGGATCTGGGTTATGATTTCGAGTTGTTCATTGGGGCGCCTGTATCAAGTACGCAAATGTTTCACGATATTCTGGCGCGCTTGGAGAGCGCCCACCTAGCCATTTTTGATATAACGGGCCTAAACGATAACGTACTTATTGAATACGGCTATCGTCGCGCCCGGGGGGACAGTCATCTTGTAGTAATCGCCTGTCGCGGAATAGGCTTGGACCTTCCCTTTGATCTCAGACATCAGAACGTTTTCCTGTATGGCCGTGACGAAATTGAGTCCGGAGTGCAGCCATCTCTGGTCTCGATGCTTTCTGCCCGAATCAAGGACACCCTTCGGCTACCCTTACAGAAGCTGCCTCTTGCGAACACTGATCAGGTGTATAACGCTTATGACGAACTAACGGATCAGGATGACCTTTTCATATGGGTTGCGACGTGGCCCGCCTTCCCCGGCTCCTTCAAGGAGCGGATTCTGGTGCAATGTCATGCCCGGACAATAGTCATTGCCGGCCCAATCAACAGTGCAGCACAACTACCAGGCGTTTTCTGGCGCCTTGACATCCGAGAGCGCCGCTCTAAACTAGGGTCAGGTCCCTTTTACATCTATGGAAGGCCCCTTCCGCCTATGAAGATTATCATCGCGGGTGGGCAGTCTTTCCTTGCACCAGAGCCCATAGGTCGTACGGCCCGTTACTATTGTCTTGGCCATACAGCAGGCCGGTTCACAACAATGTTTCAGGATGAGCTTGAGGGCGCACGAATGATCGAGGAAGAAATATATCGTTTCTTTTTCGACCGCCTTCACCAAATGGGTGGGGGCGTCGTTGACTCTTTGGATGTGATGCGAGCATTTGAGGAGGACAGCAATAGCGTTCATGCCTCTCCAGAAGCTACCTCTTACAACCCAGATTGGGTACTCGCAGGCATCAGAAAGTGGGTTCCAAGATGCGTCGAATGGGTCGTTCAAAACCGAGGATGGAAGGCGTTGTCTTTGGAGAAGAAGCAAGGCCAGGATTTTGCACTTTCCCTGAGAAGGGGTGGCGAATGGCTTGAACGACGACATCATCTTTTTCTTATTCCAGGGCGCGAGGTCTTTGCCGTTCCGGCAGGGCGGGAGAAAATGACGCTTCCACGGCTTAGAATCGTGGCCACAAATCGATGTGACCTCGGATGTAGCTACTGTCCACCAGAGAATGAAGACTATGGCGGTGGGAGCGGCGCAGCCACGCTGAGGGGGAGAGACCTAGCCTTGATCCTTGGGGCGGCTGCGCGCTGTGGTTTTCACAAGTTCAGTATTACAGGAGGAGAGCCACTACTGCCCGACGCAACAGGCGAGATGGTTGTCTCCACGCTGAGGGAATTCGCCAGAAATGGACGGAATGGGCCAGCGACATTTGCCGTTCAGACGAACGGCCGCCACCTCGGGGTCTATCTAGATAAACTTGAGCCCATCCGGTCGAAGATTACTCTCAAGGTCAGCATCGACACCGTCCAATCCGTGGCACGCGTAGCCAAAGCGACGGTCGTCGGCCAAGTCACCGAATCTGTCAAAGAGGCACGTCGTAGGGGTTTCGGAATTGGGCTGAACTTCGTCTTGACGAGAGACACTAGCGAACAATTGCAGCATGTTGCCAGATGGGCCCGGGATATCGGTGTCTATGTCAAGGTCCTTGACCTGAATTGGTATGAAGATTTGGGTCTTCGGCACACCGGTATGGGCGCTCTCCCGGGGGATTCCTGGGCTGACATATATTGGAAGGAACAGTATCTTCCGCCGCTGAAATTCTACGAAACGGAACTTGCGGAGGAGTTCGGAGGGCTTCGTGAAGTCAGGCTTCATTATGGCGTCCCCATGTTCGATACGGTGCACGAACCAAACGGTTTTTTCATTCGTATTAAGGACAGCGGGCTCGGTTCTCACTATGCACCACAGTGCCGAACGTGTCCGTTCTTCGTCGACAAGCGGCGCTGCCAAGAGGGGGTCTATCAGCCGTGGATAACTCCAGGACTGCGCCTGAAGATTTGTCGGCATCGAAGCGACCTACACGAAGATCTGTCGGATGTGTTGCGCGACGGTGACGCGGAAGCCCTGGCTGGACGAATAATTGGAACGATCAAACGATTTTACAGTTCTTCAAAGTTTGTTACGCTGGAATAGGGCGCCAAAGCCGCCTGGCGTACCTTGGAGCCGCCGGGCTATCCCACTAATCAGGCCTCAATTTCGCACGCCACTGCGTAGAACTAGACTTGCCGTAAATCCAGCACTTCTAATAGTGGGCATCAAATGCGTTGACGTTGTGGAGATTTTCGCATTGGCGGTTACTCGTGAAATGCACCTCTAGTTGGGAGTGCTGGTTTAGCCCGCAGGTTACGGCCTCCAAAAAGAAGAGAGATTCCCGAGGGCTAAGAAGGCACAAGCCAGATAATACAAAGAAGACTGCTTTCCCGGTTCTGTTTCGTTCGAGTACGTCCAAGAGATTCGAAAGCATAAGTCTAGAAGATACGACCGACCTCGGCCGAGAAGTCCATGATTCTGTGGGTGCTGGCTGCGGCTGATCACGTCTCATTTTGGCGCATGGAGGCGGTTCTATCAAAGGTGGTTTCGAAAGCGAAAGCGGGGATGCTGAGGGGCACAAGGGAAAATCTACTGTTGATCGTGCACGGGATGCCGCGCCGCCGTAGCTTGGTCACGGGCAAGATTCGCCCATCCAGTCTTCATACAACATGTGGTTCGGGTCTGGCTTGTACTTGCGCTATGGCTTGCAGCGCCGTATCAAGTATTGAGCGCTCGGGCTTACCTCACGATGAAGAGGCTTTTCCCACGGCACAAGCCGCTCGAAATCTTCATGCTGCGTTGGGCAGAAACCGAAAACTATATATATGACTTCTGTTTACCACTCTTCAGAAGGAACAATCGTGATGACAAATGGACTTCGGAAACTCACATTCACACTTGATGGGATACGGCTTGAGTAGATATCTCTATCACAATTTCGGTCCTCAGGCTTATGCTGGTACTCCTGTCTCCTTCTCCTATCTTGCCTTATCTTCCCCCCCTAGCGACAGCTATATCGAGTCTGAGCCCTTCTTCTCAAAGGGCGCTGTAAGCCCTCTTGAGGTGATTACGGATAACTTCTTTCCAAGTAGGCCGCATGATCCTTTGGGGCCATTTCTGGCAGCCAAACGGGAGTTCTGGGCAAAGAGCGTTGAAGATATCCTTGGACTGATCTCAAAGCGGGAGAGGATCAAGTATGACAACATGCACAAGATCGACTACGAATCTTGCTACATGAAGACGCGTCTCTATGAGCTGGACCATTGGCGAAGAGGGTTTGATCCCCAGGTGGAAAGGACTCGGGTGCAAATTGAGCGCGAGATGAGTTCGTTGGAGCGGGAAAAGCGGTTCGAGGAAGTCGCGTGCTGGCGCGATACCACCCGGCTTAGAGGTGAATTGCGAGAAGCGCTCCGCGAATTGGGCCAGGAAGAAAGAAAGGCGGCCTTGCTCAGCGATGGAGGAAAATGACCCAGGAAATATTGACGTTATGCGGGAAACTGAAGCCCATAATCGGCGTACGGGCGGACCAGTACTGGCTGGCCTACCTTGCAGAGGACTACCGGGGCAAACAAGATATCGAGATAGCGATCAGGCTTTTGGCAGCCAGGCTCCTCGGCTCAAATGTCGAGCAGCCAGAGGTGCACCTGTCGGCACCGCCGGCATCGGTAGCCGCAGGCATTTATCCAATAGGCAGGGTTTTCTACACGAACCAGGAGCTGCATACCTTTGGACTGCGCACGGATGAACTCATCCAGCACACCGCCATATTCGGCAGGTCCGGGGCAGGCAAGACGAATACCGTATTTGTAATCCTGGAGGACTTCCTGAACCAAAGCCAGCCATTTCTGATTTTCGACTGGAAGAGGAACTACCGCGACCTGCTTGCGGTCAGAAATGATGAGATCCTGGTATACACCGTCGGCAGGCAAACCGTGCCTTTTGTCTTCAATCCCCTGATACCGCCACTAGGCACCGATGCTGCCGTGTGGCTCAAGAAACTGATCGAGATCATTGCGCATTCGTATTACCTTGGCGAGGGCGTCATGTTTCTGCTTCAGGAAGCCATCCACGCAGCCTACAGAGAGTATGGTGTATACAAAGGGCGTCCGAAGCAGTATCCAACATTCAATGACGTGCGCCGATGGCTTGAAGAACATCCTGTCAAAGGCCGAAAAGCACTCTGGATGGACTCGGCCATGCGTGGCATCAAATCCATTTGCTTTGGACACATGGGACATGTGGTCAACACCGGCGTGCAGCCTAATCTTGGCGGCATGCTGGAGAAGAACGTGATCCTTGAGCTGGATGGGCTCACCAACGCAGACAAGACGCTTATCACGGAATCTATGCTCTTGTGGATTCACCATCATCGCCTGGCACAACCTGACAGGGAGATATTCAAGCATGCACTTATTGTCGAAGAAGCGCATCATATACTGAGGAAACAGTCCGGGCACGGCGCGGAGGCAATTACAGAGACGATTCTGCGTGAGATCAGAGAACTGGGCGAAGGAATAGTCATAATTGACCAGCACCCGAGCATGATCTCCATCCCGGCACTTGGGAATACGTATACGACCATCACGATGAACCTCAAACACCAGTCGGACGTGAGTGCCATAGCGGCCGCTATGTTGATGGATGAAGATGAACGCGACATTCTCGGGCGGTTGCCCATTGGCAGCGCTGTCGTGAAACTCCAAGGGCGATGGCCACGACCGTTCCAGGTGCGCATTCCGCACCGCGCCATACCCAAGGGCGCAGTAGACGATTGTACGCTGATACAGCGCATGACAGCGCTAGGTGCCATAATGCCTAATCACGAACAAGTAGACGAGACGGGACGTGTTTCAAATGGACCCACCGAGCAGCAATTAGAATTCCTTGTGGATGTCATTGAGCATCCATTCGCCGGCGTTGTCGAACGGTATCGGCGCCTCCGTGTAAGCCGGTGGAAAGGCAACGTCCGGAAAGAAGCATGCATTGGCAACGGGTGGGTGAAACCCGTCGAGATACCTACACGTAGCGGGCGCATCATCCTGCTCGAACCGACAAAGGAAGGACGCCGTCTATTGAGGGAATTGGGCAAGGACATCCCGGACAGGTCCCGTTGGGGCAGTCTCGAGCATGAGTACTGGAAACAACGAATCGCTGGGGCGCTAGGCGCCGTCGGTTACGAAGTGCGCGAAGAAGATCCGGTCAACGGCTTTACAGATATCGTCGCTGCGAAAGACGGTAGGCAAATGGCCATCGAGATCGAGACCGGCAAATCCGACTGGCGCGCGAACATCGAGAAGAACGTAAAGAAAGGGTTCGACCGCGTCATAATCGCTGCAACGAACGAGGAAGCCTACAAAGCAATATTGGCCGGTGTTGAGACCGGCTACACAGATGTTCGCGCTATCCATGCTTGGGAAATGGCGGAAAAGAAGACATGCGGCTTGCTTCGACTCTGATTCGCCGTTCGGAACAAGCTCGAAGCGATTCCAGTAGTTCCAGCCACATTCGGCCCGGATGCTCTATATTGAGTTCTATTTATCCGATTCCATTTCATGATAAAAGAATCTTGATTCCAATGTTCGCAGTAACAACTGCTCTATTAGCCCAAGATTCTTCTCAAGAAGGAAAATATCAGCTCCCAGTCTTCAGGTGATTCAGGACGTCTGCCCCTGAAGTGGACATGCTTCAGCATCTCGACATCTTCCCGCTGGATGCCTAGCTTCTTGCCGCCTCTTCGGACGAATTCCCTAAGGGATGCGGGTATCTCTTCCAGTAGCTCGGATGGTATGCCCTCTTTGCTTCCCAGCAAATCTGCGATTGTGACACCAAGCGCAGTGGCCAGCATTTGAAGTTTCTCTCCGCTTGGGTTCTGCCGCCGGCCGCTCTCGATCTGAGCTATATACGGCCTCGAAACGCCGGACAACTCCCCCAAGCGAGCCACACTCAGGCTCTTCTCCTTCCTCAGGTTTTTCAACCGATCGCCAACGGCCATGTTTAACGCCCTCTTCCCATGCAATAGTAACATTTTCTGATGCACTTGACAAAACATGAAGAGCGTGCGATAATATCACTAGAAGGTGCTATAGCATCCTTTTGAAAGGAGACCCACAATGGACTTTCTACAGGAAACCTACTACCAGAAACCGGGATTGTGGAATGTCGTCATAGGAGTGCTGATATTCGGCGGGCTCGGCCGGATTGCCTTCTGGCGGCGTGACGAGGGCCTGCGCGTCGGCGCGCCCCTGGCCATAGGCCTGGCAGGGCTCCTGACGATAGCCATTATTGTCTGGGCTTACGAGAACGGGCGTACCATCCAGGAATTCGGGCCGTGGGCTGTTGGCCTGATAGTCCTGGCGCTCATCGCGCTCGGGGTGCACGCGTTTCGGAAAGCCGGCCACGAATAGT
>Ga0180437_10005585_pt1 | contig 17119 bp, 13 predicted proteins | sample SS_ome_4_FD_132410 | JGI IMG/M metagenome (GOLD analysis project Ga0180437, IMG submission 132410) | Hypersaline lake sediment archaeal communities from the Salton Sea, California, USA - SS_3_D_1 metaG | ecosystem: Environmental > Aquatic > Non-marine Saline and Alkaline > Hypersaline >... | reverse complement strand
TAGAGGCACTGCCCACCGAACCCCCGCCCCCCCTGCCCCCGCGGTGCCCCATGCCGAGCTTGCCGTCCCGCCTTGCCGTCTCTCTGGCCCCGTTCGCAGTGCTCGCCTGGGCCGCCGCCGCCCGGGCCGACTGGCCGCAGTGGGGCGGCACCGCCGAGCGGAACATGATCACCGCCGAGACGAATCTGCCCGAGACCTTAGAGCCGAGCCACAAGCTCCCCTCCGGCGGCGGCATCGACCCGGAGACCACGCAGAACGTGCGCTGGGCCGCCAAGCTCGGCTCGCAGACCTACGGCAACCCGACCGTGGCCGGCGGGCGCGTGTTCGTCGGCACCGACGACTTCATGCTCTCCGAGCACGACTCGCGCTTCAAACGGACCAAGGGGGGCGTGGTCCAGTGCCTCGACGACGTCGGCGGCGAGCTGCTCTGGCAACTCGTCGTGCCACAACGCTCGGGCGGGCTGCCCAAGGGGGCGTTGTTCGGCCACCAGCACCTCGGCACCTGCTCGTCGCCCACGGTGGACGGCGACCGGGTCTACGTCGTGAGCAGCGCGTGCGAGGTCCTCTGCCTCGACGCCGACGGGCTGGCCGACGGCAACGACGGGCCGTTCACCGACGAGGGCCGATACATGGTCGGTGGTGGTGGGAAGCCCGTCGAGCTGGCCCCGAACGACGCCGACGTGATCTGGCGATACGACATGATCGAGCAGTGCGGCGTGGTGCCCCACGACGCGGCGAGCTGCTCGGTTCTGATCCACGGCGACTTCCTCTACACGAGCACCTCGAACGGCGTGGACAATCCGCACGCCAAGGTCGTCCATCCCGAAGCCCCGGCCATCATCGTACTGGAGAAGAAGAGCGGCCGGCTGGTGGCCGTCGAGGGCGAACAGCTCAGCACGCGGCTGTGGCACGCCCAGTGGTCGTCCCCCTCGCTGGGGCGCGTGGGCGGGCGCACGCTGGTCTTCTTCGGCGGCGGCGACGGGTTCTGTTACGCCTTCGAGGCGCTCGAAAAGCTGCCCGAGGGGGATTTGCCCGTCAAGCTGAAGACCGTCTGGAAGTACGACTGCAACCCGCCGCACTACCGGCTGCGCGACGGGAAGCCGATCCCCTACTACGACGGCGACAAGCGCAAGCGCCGCGGCAACAACAACGACGGCAAGTACGTGGGCCCCAGCCAGATCATCGCCACGCCGGTGTTCCACAAGGGCCGGATCTACGTGGCCATCGGCCAGGACCCCGCCCACGGGCGCGGACGCGGCATGTTGCACTGCATCGACGCCACGAAGACCGGCGACGTGACCGAGTCGGGCAAGGTCTGGTCGTACGAGGGCCTGGACCGCACGATCGCGAGCGTGGCCGTGGCCGACGGCCTGGTCTACTGCCCCGACATCGCCGGGCGCTTCCACTGCCTCGACGCCGAATCGGGCGAGGTCTATTGGACCCACGAGACCGGCGCCGAGACCTGGGCCTCGCCCCTGGTGGCCGACGGCAAGGTCTACCTCGGCACGCAAAAACACTTCTGGGTCTTTGCGGTCGGCAAAGAGGCCAAGGTGCTCTCGCAGATCCGCCTGGGCGCCCCCGCCTACTGCTCGGCCATCGCCGACCGGGGGACGCTTTACGTGACGTCGCAACGCTATCTCTGGGCGGTGACGGCGACGGGGCAATAGGGAGTAGGAGTTAGGCGATAGGACGTTGGTGCAGCGGGCGAGCTTGCCCGCCGTTCGCCGCTGGTCCACGCCGTTGAACGACGACGCGTGAAAAGAACCATGTCAACATCCGACGACCTCTCAGCCGCACGCGATTTCCGCATCGCCGAGCTGCACCGGTTGCGGCCCGAGCGCACCGCGCTCTTGGTGATCGACATGCAGCGCGGCTTTCTGGAAGAAGGGGCGGCCTTGGAGGTGCCCCAGGGGCGCGAGATTGTGCCCAACGTCCGGCGCCTGGTCGACGCCTGCCGTGGGAAGGGCTTGCCCGTGGTCTTCACGCAGTTCGTCTACTCGACGGCCGTGCCGTGTCTGCGAGGCGATCCGTTCGGCATCGAGCACTTGCCCGCGGTGGAAGGCGAGCCGACCGGGTTCGGGCGCGCCTCGTCGAACTGCCTCGTGGGGCCGGGTGCCCCGGACGGGCCGAACTCGGCCGAGATCGTCGCCGAGCTTTCACCCCGGCCCGGCGAGCTGGTCGTGGCCGGCCACACCTACGACAAGTTCTACGGCACGCCGCTCGATTTGGCCCTGCGAAGCCGGGACGTGCGCTGGCTGCTCGTGACCGGCGTGGTGACCGACGTGTGTGTCAACGCCACGCTCATGTCGGCCGCGGCGCGTGACTACCGCGTCACCGCGGTGACCGACGGCGTGGCCACGCTCTGGCCCGAGATCCAGGACGCCTGCTTCCGGATATGGGAGCGGAAGTTCGCCCGGCTGGCAAGAACCGAGGAGGTGCTGGCGGAGCTGGCGCGGTTCTGAGCGGGGCGTTCACGCCGCCATGCGCTGCGGCTCGAGCGTTTGGAAGAGGTTCACCGTGCGGAGCATCTCGCCGTCGGCGCCGTAGAACTGCAACAGGCCGACCTCGACCAGCCACATCGCCATCAGGCCGTCGGCGCGGTAGCTTCGGGCCATGTAGCGCCCGTCGTCGACCAGGATGTTCTCGCTCAGCTCGGCCAGGGTGGCCAGCCCGGCCCCGAATTCCAGGAAGGTCCGCACGACCAGCGTTCGAACCTCGCGGGGATGAGGGTCCCTCCTCATCGCGACAACCTCCGTGTTGCGTGGTTCGGCATCTTGCCGTGGTTGGTGGGGTTAGAATGTAGCGTGGACCGGCCGGCGCGCGAAGACGAATTTGCGATCAAGAGCGGGCGTGCCAGCGGTGCTATCGTCGGTGTCTCCTTTCTGAATCGGCCGGGGGCACGGCCCGACATGCGAGAATCGGCCGAGTTCGCCCGATTCGGGGCCGCCTCGACGCAAAATCGCCGCGGGAACGCCCATTCCGGACGGCAAGCAAGTCGATGCCCATCCCCCGATGGTGGTTGGGTGCCATGGGCGGCTTGCCCGCCCTTGCGAGCTCATGAGCAGTAGGCGAACTTGACCTGCGACCGTCCGAGACCGCACCGCTCTTCGAGCTCTCTGCAAAGGGCCTCGTACGTGGCCTTCGAGATACCACACACGTCACTGGTGACGATCAGGCCGCGATGGCCGTCGGGAGCCTCCAGCACGAGGATCCTGATCCAGAGGTCGTGCAGCTTGCCGTCCGCGGGGCGGTTTCGCGAGGCAAAGCCGGCCATCCAGAGCGGCTCTTGCGGCGTGATCTTCATTCGGGCGGTGCCCGCCTTCCAGGTTGGCTCTGCCGTCGGAAGCACCCCGCCGGACGGCACCGCCGGGAGCATCACTAATGCGAGGCAATCGCGCCGGTGCATGGTTAGCCTCCTTTCGCCTGTTCCAGCAACCCAAGCGAGTTCCCGCTGAGGATGCTCTCCTTGACCTCGGCCGGCGCATCGAGCACCTCCAGCTTCAGCAGCGACGGATCGGGATACTTAAGAGGCATGCCGCTGCCGAACACGACGCGCCCCGCCCCCAGCCGCGACACAAGGGTCCCCATCTCGTTGGCCAGCGTTGCGCTGAGGCGGGAAGTCTCGATCCAGTAATTCGCCGGCAGATCGTTGTCCTTCTGTCCCAATGGCGAGCCCGTGTAGCCGGCGCCGTTCAGCAGGATGAAGCGCGCCCGTGGGAAGGCCTTTACCAAGTCGACGATCTCGCCCAACGGCACGTCGGGCACGTCTACCAGCCAGCTTCGTTGTCGGTAGTCCTCCACGCGAATCGGAATGGACACGACCATGCGCCGCTCGGTGGCTTCATGGATCAGGTCGAGCAGGCAGCGGTCGGAAAGGGCATAGTTGTGCCACTTCGGGTAGAGTCGCAGCCCTTTCATGCCGAACTCTTCGTGGCAGCTCTTCAGATCGTCGCGCCACCCGGCGTAGAACGGATTGATCACGGCAAACGGAATCAGCCGGTCGCGATGAGGCTTCACGGCGGCGGACAGCTCCTCGTTGGCGGGCTGCGCGTTGCGGTAGGTGATCGCGCTGGCGCTGGAAACCATGGCCTTGTCGATTCCCTTTTCGTCCATCAGCTCCAGCAGCGCAGCGGCCGTATTGTGGCGGAGTTGGCGGAACGCGAAGAAGCCTAGGTAGGCGTTCGTGTCGACGATCATCACTCATCCTCGCATCTTCAAGAGTCGCGTCATGTTTTCGCCGAGGATCTTCCGCTTGTCCTCGGGGCTGAGGCGCGCGCCGCGAATCTTACCCACCCCGGCCGTCATCGACATGTCGCAGCCGAACAGCAGCCGATCCGTACCCAGGATCTCCGCCGCCATCTCCACGATTCCGTCGTCGATCACGCTCCCGCTGGTGTCGAGGTAGACGTTTGGCGCGTGGCGCAGGGCTTTGATGGTCCACTCCCAGTCGCCGCCGCCGCCAATGTGGGCACAGATGAGCCGGGCCTCGGGATAGCGCCGGCCCAACTCGGCCAGGTGTCCGCCGTCGGAGATATTCGGCTGATTCGGCAAAGGGTAATGCGCATGCCCCGCGTGATGCAGAATCGGTACGCGCAGCTTGATCGCCAACTCGACGACGGGGAAGACGACCGGCTCCGTGCACCGGTGCTCGTTATAGAGCTTGATGCCCACGAAACCGTGATCCTCGACGTAGCGGCGTATCTCCTCCAGCGCCTCTCGACCGCAGCCCGGGTTCACGTAGCAATACCCCAGCACCCGGCCGCTGAACCGCTTGATCGCCTCGGCCACCCAGGCGTTGCACTCCCGGAAGCCCTCCAGCGTGGCGGGTCGCTTTGGGGTGAGCATCGAGCAGCAGAGCCGGTCGATCCCGAGCTTGTCGGCCGCTTCAATCAGCTTGCGGTCCCTTTCCTGAAAGTCGGCAGAGCTGTGATGGGTCAAGTGGGCGTGACAGTCGATGACCGACCCGGCCGTTCCACCGGCCTCTTCGACGCCCAGCGCCGCCTTGGCTTCCGCTGCCTCAATCCCAGGGGGCGAAGAGCCGACGTACCGTCCCGCCAAGGCCACGCCTGCCGCCGCGGACGTGCCCAGAAAGCTCCGACGTGTGACCGATTCACTTCTGCCCATGGCAACGGATCCTATCTTTAACGCCTTTCCCGGTCCAAACCAAGCCTTATACCTCGTCAGGCACGCAGTAATGCTCGCGATACGTCGGCTTGAGATGTTGGTTGGCCTCGTCGTTGTCGACAAAGGTCTCGGTCTGGCCGTTGAAGACGAGCTTCTGGCTGCCCAGCCGGTAGGATAGATTTGCCAGGTGTTCCAGGCAGGCCGATCGGTGGCCCTGTTCGACGTCGGCGTTTGGCGCGGTTCGGGTGCGTATGCACTCGATGAAGTTGGCCGCGTGCGGCTCGTCCGGGAAGCGACCGTACTGCTGGGCGACGACGTTCCCGAAGCCGGTTCCAAGCTCCTGGGGCCCGGCTTCCAGCACCTGCCAGCCGCCGCCCACCCGGCCCAGGTACATCATCCGCTTGGTCCCGTAGATCTCGATCCGCGAGGTGTTCAGCGGCCAGAACGGGAACTGGTCCGACTGGCGGATGCCCATCGGCGTCTTGAACATGTACTTCTCGGTGAACCCGGTGCAGTCGAAGCTCATGGCCATCTTGTCAAACTCGTACGTGACGATCTGAACGTCGGGCATCACGCCGTCGTCCTCCTCGAATTTCCATCGGCCGCCGACGCACTGGACCGACTTCGGATGGGGCGGGTCGCCGAGCGCCATTCGGGCCGCGTCGAGGGTGTGAATCGCGTCCGAAGCGTTTCCGCCGGAGAACCTCCAGTAGCCGTACCACTGGCGATGGAGCCGCTGGTCATAAGGCTGCTCCGGGGCCGGACCGAGCCACCTGTCCCAGTCCAGGCCCGTCGGTGGGTCGCTCTCAGGAACCGGCGACCTGGGATAACCACCGTAGACGAAGGAGTACATCCCAAAGACCTTCACGTACAGGATCGCCCCCAGCCCGCCCTCCTTGATGTAGTCGCGGGCAGCGAACATGTAGGGCGCGCTTCGTGTCTGCGTGCCGGCCTGCACGATTCGCTTGTACTTGCGGGCGGCTTCCACCATCTTGCGGCCCTCCCAGATCGACGCTGAGATGCTCTTCTCCACGTACACGTCCTTGCCCGCCTGGCATGCCCATACCGTGGCCAGGGCATGCCAGTGCTCGGGCGTGGCGATTACGACTCCGTCCACGTCCTGATCGTCGAGCACCTCCCGCATGTCCTTGGCAGGCTTCGGCGCGAAACCCTTCATCTTTTCGAGCTCGCCGGCGGCGCGAGCCGCACGGGTTTCCTCCACGTCGCAGACGTACTTGATGTCGACGCCCTCCAGTTTGGCCATGTTCTTGATGACGATCCGGCCGCGCCCGCCGGCCCCAATCAGCGCCAAGACGACCTTTTCGCTCGGCGATTCCGCGTTGGCACGCCGGGGGCTACCAAGCACCGACGCCCCAGCGGTCAACGCAGCCGCGCCTCGCATCGACGCACCAACGAAACTGCGACGGGTTACGTTCGACATGATTTGGCTCCTCGTCTTCCGCCGGTCGGGGCTTGTGTCTATGCAACGAAAAGGGGACGGGGCCAATTTGTGCGAAGCACGCTTCGAGCCGTTGAAGACAGATTAGCCCCGTCCCCTTTTCGTTGCACACCCGTATTCTCGGATCGCGTCGCGGATGGCGAGGACGTTTTCCGGTTTCATGTCGTCTGTCAGACTGTTGCTGGAAGAAACGATATATCCGCCACCCGCACCGATCTTCTCGATGCGATCGCGTACCTGCATCTTAATGTCCGCGGGCTCCTGATGCACCAGGTCGCTCATGAAGATGTTGCCCACGATGGCCACCCGCTCTCCGTATCTCTCTTTGACCATATTGATGTCCATCACGTCCGGCTGGATGGGGTGAAGCCCCTGCTGTCCGAGTTCCAACCAGGCATCCAACAGCGGCGTCATGTCACCGTCGCTGTGTGTGATCAAGGGCTTGGTGCACACGGCCGTGACCTCTTTTTCCTTGGGCAATATGCGCCTCTCGTAGAAGCGAGGATCGAAGACCGGTCCTGAATTGAAGGCCACGTCGTCGAAGGCCCAAATCACGTCGAAGCCGATCTCTTCAAGAACCGGGACAACTCCGGCCGTCCAGTCGGCATAGCCGTCATGGATGTCCAAGATGAGCTGAAGATCGTCCACTATGGCGTACGAAAAGGCCTCGATCCCCATGCTCAGCAGCGTCGCCCCGATGCCAAGCCGGACACACGCACAGGCGCAATAGTCGTCCTTGTGAGCAATGAACTTGCGCGCGTTGTCGACAAAGCCGGTGTCCGTAGGCGGGGGAAGTCTGAACAACGCATCGAAATCCGCTCTGGTCTTGATCCTCCCGTCACCGACCAGCACGGGCGAACCGTCGTCGGCCTTCTGCATTCTGTGGCAATAGATGGGGGCAAACGCAGTGAACTGGAGATTGGCTTTGCCGAGCACCCGGTTCACCTTCTTCTGCTCTTCCGCCAGTTGATCGCCCGGCATCGTCATGAACCCGCTCGGCGCGACCGACCACTCCACACGGATCGGCTCGCCGCAAACGGCACTGGCAATGCCGTTTTCCACGATGCCCTCGATCCAGGGGATCTGATCCACTTGTTGGCGTCCCAGCGCGGCGAGGACTCTCTCACGCGGAGTCATGGCGCGTTCTTTCGGGGATGTGGTGCCGGGTATGCAACGACGCAGAGCCCGCGACGCGCTCTGACGCCTCGGGAAACAGGGTGCGTCGATCGAGCCCCGAGAGGGGGGCGGCTGCTAAAGGGGCGACTGCTGAGCCGTTCTGGAGCCATTCCGGGGAGTTTCACCTCACGGCACAGACACTGACTATACAACCGCGCGATCGCTGTTGGCAAGTACCAGTCTCCTCTTGATTTTCAGCACCCGCGGTTCGCGCGCCGATCTCGACCGCGCCCTTTCTACGTTAGCAGCGCGTGCGCCTCTTGCAGCTTCTCCACGATCGCCAGTTTGTTTGGGCACGTTTGCTGGCAAAGGCCGCAATTCGTGCAGGCGGTGAACCGCTTTGCCTCGGGCAGGTTGGCGTACAGTTCCCGGGCGTCGTCGCGGTGGCCGTAGTTCTTGTAGTACATGCGGAAACGGAGGATGTCCGGGATGGGGAGCCCTTGCGGACAGCTCGGCAGGCACGTCTCGCACATGCGGCAGTAGTCGTCAGTCACCGCCGCCGCATAATGCTCCAACAGACGGTGGTGCAGCGCCGTGAACTCCCGACTAACCGCATCGCAATCCTCGGTCACGTCTTGCGGCTTGTTCATCCCGATGGCCACACAGGAGACGTTGGAGTTCTTCAGAATCCACATCAGGAAAGCCTGGTAAAGGTTCTCCGTGCCGATTTCCTTCAACTCGCGCAGGAGGCCGGCGACCTTGGGGTCCGAAGTGTCCTTGGCCCAATTGGGGATGTAGTGCCCGGTCATGGGTTTCATCACGATCACGCCCACGTCCTTCTTCTTGCAGAAGGCGAAGAGCTCCTCGGCGCCATCGCGGTCGATCTTCTCGGTCCATTTGGCCAGGGCCACGTAGTTGTACGGCTGGAAGACGAAGTCCAGCCGGTCGGCCTCGACCAGCTCGCGGTGCTTGGCCGGGACGTGACAGCTCTGGCCAATGAAGCGAATCTTGCCCTGCTTCTTGAGTTTCAGGGCGGCTTCGTAGAACGCCTCGCTGAAGCCCCCGTGGCCGAAGTAGCAGTCGATCACGTCGGTCTGGAACCGTTTCAGGCTTCGCTCGCAACTGGCGATCACCTTGGCGACGTCTTTGCCGGGACTGGCGGAGGTGAAGATGATCACGTCCTTGCGGCGGCCGTTCAGGGCCCGGCCCAGGATCTCTTCCGTGTCGTGGTAGCTGGACGAGGTCGCCACGAAGTTCCCGCCGCGGGCCAGCAGCATGTCCACGATGGTGGGCAACTGCTCGCGGTAACGATTGAAACGTTCCGGGCCGAGCTGGCGGGAGCGCAGGCCGGTCGCGCAGCCCACCCCGATCTCCGAGACCATCAGTCCCGTCCGCCCGAACCGGCGGTACTTCATGTCCCGCTTGGTGTCCTCCCCCGGCCGCGCAGCCGCAGTTCCGACCAGCGCCGCACCCGCGGCGACCGTCGAGCCTTGCTGCAGAAACCGCCGCCTGGTAACACGTGAATCGCTACGCTGGGACATGATCCCCTCCTTTCGTTCGAGATCTCGCGTTTGGCGGGATAGTTTGCGTCGCCGGTTTTCGCCTCCAGCTCCGATTTTTTGCAGGAAACGGCGCTCACGAACTTGGTTGAGCCGAGGGAGCCGCCGACGCCGAGATGCCGCGAACTTTCAGCATGCGCGTCGGCGCGTTAAGCGCGATCTTGTCTGGCATGGGATCAATCCGTTCTTGTCGGCAAGTCAAAGAAGAATACCTGGCGGCTGTCATGCTGCGTATCGATGTCGTCCGGTGAAATGAGCAATCGATCGCCGAGGATGGTGCGGCTCTTGATCGAACCATCGGGCGCAGTCACCAGGAATTCGGCCGGGTGAACGAACACGATGTACGTCTCGTTTTCGCGCGAGCGGGCCTGAAGAAAGTGATCGTTGCTCTTCGGGCCGAACATGCCACCGGAGGGGCAGATCAGAAAATCCGCGCCGTTTGTGCGAAATCGCTTGACAACGTCCGGGTAGCGCCGGTCGGCGCAGATCATGATCCCGACGCTTCCATGCGCCGACTCGAAGACACGTGATTCGCGGCCCGCCGTGTTTCGCACTGCTTCGTGGCCGAGCTTCTGTTTGCGGTACTTGCCGACCAGCTTGCCGCTAGGCGCGATCATGACCGCTGCATTGTAACGTAAGTCTCCGTCAGCTTCCATCATGCCGGCGACTAGATAGATTTTCAGTTCCTCGGCCAGGGCCGCCAGCCGCCGGAAGTACTTTCCCCCGGGAATCGTTTCGCCCAGAGCGCGGTACTCGTCGAGTGGGATTGACTTGTCGGCGATCGCGTAGCCGTCGAGAAAGCACTCCGTCGTGCAGACGATCTCCGCGCCCTTTGCTGCTGCTTCGCGGATAAGCGGTTCCGCCCGGCGAAAGTTCGCTTCTTTGTCGCCTCGCAGCCATTTGAGCACGATGCCCGCCACACGAACCGAGCCGGATCGGTCGCCCGCCGGTTCGTCAGCTCGAGCAGCCCCAACCGCTACGCCCATCGTGACGACGAATGATACCAGCTTGCTCGGTTTGTGTGTCATAGCTATCTCCTTCTTTCGCTCGGAGACGGTCACTCCATTGACCACCGCCGGCAAAGCTGTGATCCACCGAGTCTCGCCGGCGAATTACGCGGCGGTCAGGCGTCTTCCTCGATCACGTTTAGTCCGACCAGGGTGGCCAGATCCTTAATGCCTTCTCGATAATCACCCAATATCCCCGACCGATGCACGCCGTACTTGTCCGGGTAAACGTAGCGCTCGATCTTCTTGGCGTCGTCGACCTTGATGGCGAACTTGGTACGGCACATCGTATCGTTCCAGTGCGGCTTGTAGGGCGAAGGCACTGAAGTCAGGCCCATGGCGTGCGCCGTCGGATTGGCGATCGTGGTTCCGGTGTGAACGAGCACGTCCTTGGTCATGATGTCAATCCGCCAGATAATGCCGGGCTCGTTCGGCGGGTAGAGGACGGAAGTACAGGCCCCCACGCCGGGCTTTGAGTGGGCGCGCACGGCGCGCTCCCGATGGTCCGTAATGACGTACGGAATCAATCGATCGTCCCCGTACGGATTCCACGGGGCGCCGCAGTGCATCATGTACGAGACGTTGTTGTACGTATCGAGCATGTAATCGCCCATCATGCTCGGTCTGCCGAAGGCGTACTGACCCAGCATGTGCGTCAGGACCACGTCGACGTGGGCCTGGCAGCAACCGACCTGCCCGGTCTTCTGGAGTTCGGAATCTCCCATGCTCGGCCAAACCTTGTCTTCGGGCTTCGGTTCACTCTTCGAACTGGCGGATAAGCCGCGTTACGTCGGCAAAGGGATCCCAGAGAAGCCTGGCTCCGACGTAGCGCGATAGTGGCGACGTGCCGATTTCCGCGGCAACAGTTGCTGGAAGCGTGTCCTTGCCAGTCCTGGCGACGTTCTTGACGGCCTCGGCCAGTTCTCTGGCGGCCGTGACCGAGTCCGACTCGGTAGCGGCTGCGGACCCGCCAGGCTCGACAAGCTGCCAGACACCTTGAATCGGGCGGTCTCGGAAATACGGCCAGTCGAGCAGGTAGAGCTCGTGCAGAAAATCGTTGCTGAGATCGGGAACCTCGACGCGCCCCCTTTCAAAGATCCGGACACCATGGTCCTCCAGGTATCGCGCTACACCTTGGCGCGTGCCGTTCTCGCAGGAGCCGGCGATGGCCACGCGTCCCTGGCAGGCGTGGATGACAAGACCCTCCGGCCCCACGTGGCGAAGCTCTTGCTCCTTGACCCGGCCCGCGGCCAGGCAAGCCTGCTTGCCCGCGAGGATCGCATTGCCAGTGTTCCGGCCGACGGTCACTTCCCGGGGATTGACGGGCAACCGCACGCCGAACATCCGGTCCAGGAACCGTTGCAGATCCTTGGCCGTTTCCAGCTCCCCGGGCGATGCGGACGGACTGGTCAGGATCGCGAAGATGGGAGTGACGCAGCGGTGCTCCGTGAACGTGCGAAATCGTTCGCTGATCCACCGCGAGCCGTAATCGAGGCCCACGTGCCGGTAGTGTTGCCGCTGCATGTAACGGTCATAGAGGTCGCGCGGCACCACGATTCCCCGCGACAGGTTCGGCCGAAACCGGCTCAGCCAGATGGCCTTTCCCCTGTAGGGGAGCACGTCCGGTTCGGGCTTTCGGTCGCCGGCCGTCATGCCGAAGAAGACGACCCGGGTGTTTTGGACCTCGGGGTACGGGTAGTAGTTGTCCTGCGGCCAAACGTCGAAGCCGATGCGGCGGACCTTCTTGTCCCAATCGGCGTAAGTGAAGCGTCCCGGGCGGTCGAAGTTGCGCATGTCGACCCGGACGATCTGTTCCCCCGCGTGCAGGTCGACGTCACTGTGCACTTCGTTGACGTAGACCGTGACGGGTACGTCGCAGGAAGCATGCGCGTGGAAGTCGAGGAAGAAGCAACCGGTCACGTCCAGCGGGGGGTCAAACACTCGCTCCGCGTAGAAGCGTCCCGCGTGAATCTTCATCTTGTGGTGTGCAATCACCGGCAGCCCGGTCAGCCGTGCGTCAATCCCAACACCGGTTCGCGCGCCAATGCTGGGATAATCGATCGCGGTCATGGCAGCGGGCGTGATCAGATCGACCTGGGAGCCGTCGGAGAGCCAGTTGTCGCACTCGCTCGGCGAATCAAACCGTTGGGTGAGCGACCGCGATGCCGGTTCCCGCGGATGCTGCTTCGAGCCACCCGGGCCCTTCAAGTAGTTCTCGAACAGCGCCAGTGCGGTATCGAACGGCTCACCCGTGTCAGCCGCCGATTCGCCTTCCTTCTCTGAAGGTGGAAGATCGATTCCCAGGGCCTCGACCCGTTTGCGAAACTCGTCCTTGTGCAGTCGGGCCACGTACTGGTTGCCCAGATCTTCGTAGGTCTCTTGGAGTCGTTTCGAGAGCCTCACGAACTGCTCGACCTCCTTGCGGTACGGCTCCGGCGCAGCCCCCAGGCCCGGGCCGGCTTCGTGGGGATGCGTATTGCTCAAGACCAGGTGAAGCCCGTCCAGGACGCCTGCCAGGACCCGGGCTTGAGTGGGCTTGTCGGCCCCCTCGGCCAACCTCTGCGCCTGGCGCATGAGGTCCCTGGTCTCTCGCAGGAAGGCCGCATCGCGGAAGGGATGGCGACAGTGTACGAGGTTTCTCGCGATGGTCTCCTGTCTGAGCAGCAGATAGCGTCGCATCGGCTCGGCTGCGCCGCCGTAGTAGGCGGCGACGAACTCCGCCATTAGGTCTTCGGGGTTCAGGAACGGATCCCAGAGCAAGCGAGCGCCCATCCACTGGTACAGGTCGCCGTGTCCGCCGCAGGCATAGAAGACGCGTGCGCCGTGCTTTGCCAGGAACTTGATGCGGTCTGCCTGGCCGAAGACCCACGAGCCCGGATAATCGTACAGTCCCATCTGGTCCGGAAACATCATGGCCCAGGCCATGAACTCCTTCATGGCCGTCACGTTCAGCGGGTTGGCCCAGCCGACGGCCGACGTGGTCCGGGAGTTCCAGTACCACGGGCAGTACATCACGACCACATTGGACTCCGGCTTCACCTCGACCGGTGGGCGAGTGGCATTGGCATAGGCAATCGCCATGATCACATTGTCCGGAAACGCCGGCTTCACCGCGCGGGCCACCGAGTTGACCCACGTGAGATAGCGGTCAGTGTACGAGTCCGGGTGAGGATCCATGGCCACGCATTGGGGGCAACGACATTCGCTCGTGTCCCCGTCGGTAACGTGGAAGAACCGGCGCCGGTCCTGGATGGCCATCCACTCGAGGGCCCGCTCGGCGGCGATGCGGCGGACTTCCGGGTTGCTCAAGCAAAGGGCCACGCGCACGTTCGGCGTGTCCTTCGGGATGCGCTCGCCTCCCTTCATGGCGAAATACTCCGGGTGCGTGTCGTAGTATTTCGCCATCGGCACCAGATACGGGGCGGTATGATCGCCGCCCAGCCATCCTTTCCTCTTGAAGTACTCGTGATCCTGGACAAACCGGAACTCCCCGAAACTGTACTCCCGTAGCGAAGCCCCCCAACGTCCTTGGTCGAGATACCCCAGAAGATCGCGTCGCGAGAAGAACGGCTTGGAAGCCACGGTGAAGGGCGCCAGTCTGCCGCCTTCCAGCGGCTGGTGCACCTCGACGGCCCCGAAATGACGCCACGGGTAGAGCTTCAGGCCCAGGCGACGCAACAAGGCATAGGTGGCGTAGATCGTTCCCTGGGGCGCATAACCTGCCAGGGCGATCCGGTTGCCTGAACCCTTGATCACGAAACCGTCGAACTTGACCGCCGACAGCTCATTATCGGAAATCATGCCCGAGCGCATGGCCATGCGGCGTCCCATGAAAATCCCGTCGGCGCCCCTTCCGACCGAGGCCGTGCTGATCGTCGGCCGGACACCGTAAAGCGCCTGTAGCTTCTCCTGTAACACCGCCGCCATCGATCGCTCGGCATCCAGAGGGTCCGGGGGAATCCGGATGTGACTCAGCTCCGCGAGCTGGACCTCGGGGCCTTCCGCCGAGGGGCCAGGTTCGGCAGACAGGACCGTGGATTGCAGGGCCAGAATCGCTACGGTCGCCAGGACGACTTGCCGGTAATCGGGCTCCATCTTGCGCACCTCATGGTTTGTGCGGCAACGCCGCGTTATTCCTTTACCGCGAAGCGGACCTGGATGCTCAACTCGGGTACCTGGGGGTGACCGGTGTTGAGCACGATTCGCCCCGGCTCCCCCCGTTCCGACCCGAGGTGCTCGACTGGTGGACTGCCGGGCGGAACGCGGATCGTCAGACGGGTGTGGCAAAGCGCCTGGTCGCGTACGTGGACCGTCTGCCCCAACTCGAGCCGGAGCAGGGGCGGGTCGACACGGACGGGCTCCAGCTTCACGTCCTTGGCATGAGGGCCCCGGACCACCACCACCAAACGCCATGTCGCTCCCTCGCGGCTCTTGACCGTTCCCATGTTGAGCACGCCGGTCTGGCGGTCCCATCCCCGGCCGGCGATCTGGACGTCGCCGGCAATCGTGCCTTCAATGGGGATCTCGACGGTCAGAATCGACTTCCAGTTGGTCTTCAGCACCAGTTGCTGCTGAACGGCCCCCCGGGCCAGGCCGGGGTGGACCGTAACTCGTACCAGGTGGCCACCTCGAGCGTCCGGTTCCCCGCGCAATTGCTCCGGCGCAAGTCGTTCCCAAGCGACCTCGAAGAACTCAGCGGTTTCGGCATCGGAGAACTCCCAGCCGAGAATCTCCAGAGGCTCCTCCAGGTAGCTGTACAAACGGATTTCAACCGACGCCGACCGGCCCGGGGGCACCCGGGCAAACTGAACGGCCGACGGCACGGCGCCCAGGGGACCGGCAAACCGCCCCGTAACCGACAGCTTCACCTCGGGGCGGTCCGGATCGTTGGTCAGGATCGTGACGGTCTGACGAAACCGGCCCGTATATAGCTTCGACTTCCACTCCAACGTGACCGGGGCCGACTCGCCGGGGGCAATCGAGCCGTCAGGAAGCCGCACCGTGCAGACACACGTGCAACAGCCGCAGCTCGACCCCTTTCGCGTGAGCGTCAAGGGCTGGTTGCCGCCGTTGGTGAAGACGAACTCGTGGACCCCGGTAACGCCGACGTCAAGCTTGCCAAAGTCGTGCGTCTCCCGGTCCACGGCGACTTTGGGCCCAAACCGGTCCCCAGGCGGCGTCGCAGCATGCACCCCCGGCGCCGAGGGTGACACGACGGTCAACACTGCGAGAATGCAGGTTCTCACGGCAAGCAGTCCGATTGGCGGCGCGTGGCTCGACGCGGATCACTGATCCCCGACCATCTCGAACCCGGTAAGGGCGGCAAACTCCCTGAGGCTCTCTCTCAAGTCGCCATAGAACACCACCTGATGGCATCCCCAACTCCCCCACCAGTTGCGAAAGGCTCCTTCCTTCGGATCGGAGGGGAGCATGTAGCAGTGTTCGGGGTGCTGAATCTGAACCACCATCTTGTTGCGACAGATCCGGTTGTCGAAGTCGTCGAAGAGGAGATTGCCGTCCAGCACCGTGCCCACGTAGACCGACACCTTTCTTCGGTACACATCGAACTTCGTCACGGTGACCGTTTCGTTGGCCGGCCAGGACACCGTGGTCGCCGTGGGGACGTCGTCCGGTCCGAACCACTTCTTGTTGCTGTGGATGTGGTCCCGGATCAGGTAAGGGATGCGATCGTTTCTCCGCGGCGTGATTGGTGCGCCGCAATGTCCGATGACGATCACGTCTTTAGGACGAACCGCAACAGGCGGGAAGGACCAGTCGTTGAGCACGTCGCCCACGAACCCCTGACGGCCGTCGGTCAATAGGCTCCCGATCGTCTGGGTGACCAGACAATCCACGTGGCTCTGGCAGCAGCAAGGGACGCGCTCCTTGCTCAGCTCCAAAATGGCCAGCGGCGTCCACGCCTTGACTTTTTGCTCGGAGAGCGTCAGCGTAGCGCTGTCGTAAGTGATGGCCGCGGCGCCGTACTTCTTGAGCAGTTGCTTGAACGCGAAGTACAAATAGGCCGGACGGATGATGTCCGTTCGTTTGACCTTCTTAACTGCCGTGGCTTCACGAATCCAGAGATCCGCCAGTCGTTCGGCGTCTTCGTCGGCGACCTTGTCCATTTCCGAGAGCAGCTCTTTCGAGCGGACCAGGATCACCGCGATGCCCAGGTACTCCCGGAGTCGCTGCCGGTAGTTGCGGTCGTATTCGTTGACCGGCGAGTTCCCCCAGACCCCCGCCATGCCTTCTTGGTCGATAGCATTGATCTTGTCGTAATCCTGAATGCTGATGACTCTGATAGTCTTGAGCCTCTCGGCGACCTCGCGGGCTTTCACGCGCTGGGGCGACTCCGCCCTGGAGGACTGCAGGCCGACAACCTGCCCCAGCATGAGCACGCCCGCCGCAACCTTCCCAAGGCCGCATGTTCTGCTCATGTTTGCTCTCCAGTGGGTAGATGCCGTTGACCAACGGTGAGTTTATCGTGTTGTCCGGCAGGTCGCAACCGCGTCCAGGTATGTTCTCTGAACGACGTGCTGAACGACTCCGCCACCCGCAAGCTATTCCAGCGGCTTTTCCGGCGAGGCGAGGCCGCCAACAGAGACCGTCCGAATGAGCCGAACCTTAGACCGCGGAAGGCAGGTCCGTGAATAAGAGACACCGCTGGCAGCCTCACTCGGTGGAAGCCCGACTACTTCACGCTCGGGGCTGGTCGGGACCTAGTCGCGCCAGATGAGGGTCACGCGGTCGGCCCCGTCATCATTTCCAGAATTGCACCCAGCCGCCGCATTCGTGACAGCCTGGATCATCAATCAACCGAAAGCGAGTGACGCCAATGGCCTCCATCACGCACT
>Ga0180437_10005583_pt1 | contig 17125 bp, 11 predicted proteins | sample SS_ome_4_FD_132410 | JGI IMG/M metagenome (GOLD analysis project Ga0180437, IMG submission 132410) | Hypersaline lake sediment archaeal communities from the Salton Sea, California, USA - SS_3_D_1 metaG | ecosystem: Environmental > Aquatic > Non-marine Saline and Alkaline > Hypersaline >... | reverse complement strand
CATCGCAATCGAAAGGCGCTGGGTACCCTTGCTCCCTGTCACTCACCATAAGGATAACACACAAATGGTCGGTTGTCAACCCTGAAAAGGCGACATATGTTTCTCTGCTCATTCTTGCGCCGCACGATGGAAAATCACTGAACCACTGAAGGGGATGTAGCCACTGAACGCCGCAACTGGTTCATCGTGTGACCTTTCAGTGCCCTCACCTTCTCAGTGAATCAGTGGTTCCAATCACCGGTCTGCTGGCAGCATCGACCTTGGGCACAGCGCGCAAATCATGGCCTCACATCTGCTACGACCTCTATCAATCCCAGACCCCAGCACGTCAGAGTTGCTGTTCCTCCCTGGATCGCCGTACCTTCAGGTATCAGTTAGCCGTTCCAGCAGGCCGTTATCGGCCAGAAAATAGAACGCGACGCGAGAAACCAGAGCGCCATACCGTTTGAGCCACAGCAACGGCACGTGACGGTCGTTCCCAAAGACGAGGAACGTGACCGGTGCGCCGGTCTTTTCCAGCAGCCAGACGTGCTCTGCTATGATGGAGAACTTGGCGGGTGGAAGTCGCTCGCCCCTGACCAGGGCAAAGTACTTGGCATCGCCGACGATGTCCTTCTCGGGGGAGACGAGGTCAAATCGCTTGGGCACACCGGGCACCTCCCTAGGTAACAGTGAGGCGCCAAAGTGGGCACTCATCACCTTCCGGGCCAGTTCCTCAAAGGCACGCGGTGTCAGTCCTCGGCCTGCCGGGGAAGACAGCCCGCCGGGCGACACCCGACCCGGTGAGGCGAGCTGGGTAGCGGGCGATTCATCGGTCCAGAAGACCCATTCCTTTCCGCGCTGCTCGCCCCGGATCAACCTGGCGTACATCAGTTCCCGGGTAAGCAGGTAAACCTGCTGGTGGGATTTGATTCCCGTGCCCTGCCGAATCTGGCTGTTGGTCGCCATCTCGGGCGAAACAGACCAGAGATAGTCCAGAATGCGCTCTTTGTATGTCCTGTCCATATTTCTCCCCCGAACCGGTGCGGCCACTGCCGGCGCAACGGGGCATCGGTCCGTGGTTCGCTCATGCGCGGAACCTCCAAGTGACCCTTACCGCTTGCGGCGTCTGCGGCGAGGCTCGCGACTCGGCTGCGGGTCCGCGCCTTGCGAGTTGGTTTGTCAATCCTATCCGGCCTGGCGAACGAGCTCGGCAAGGGTATGGCGCGCTTCCCGTGCGCCAGGAAGCTCCTCGTGCAACTCCATCGCTTCGAGCCTCTGGATGACCGTCCGCAACACGGTTTGGTTGACGCGTGCCAGGTCACGTGCCAGTTGCAGCCACCGCTCTCGAACCCCGGGATCCGGATGATCGTGCAATATGATGGTCATTCGCGCGGGATGGGTACGCCCCGGCTGGACATCCAACATCTGGCCGCTCTCGTTAGCCGCAACCGTGAAATAGAATGACAGCATTGGCTGCACGAGCTTGTGTACCTTGTCCCATACAGGATCCGTCTCTCTTGCCAAAGAAAAGAAGGCCAAGTAATACCTCGACGCCAGTGAGTAGTCGTAGCGGAAGAAAGCGGCACCAGCCGTTGCCGCACAGTAGCTTGCCAGATACCACTTCAGGTCGGTCAGACTCGCCCCAGGTTCTCCCCTTCGAAGGAGATCGTACATCATCCTTGCTGCTCTAAGGAAATAGCCGCGCGCCTGCTCGAAATCCGTCGTGCGGATCTGAAGCCCTTTGTTATTCAGTTCCTGAGCTTCCGCTACCGTAGGTGTCTCATCTGGCGAGCAATTTTCCAGATCCTGAAACACGACCTGTAACTCTGGACGCTCTCTCAGAGAGGGGGGCCACTCCCAGCCAGTCACCTTGTGCAAGGGCCTGGGCTTTTCGGGGAGGCTCTCCTGGGCCAAGCGTGTCAGGTGCTCAACCCGAGCGCGCTGATCCAATCTCCCAAAGAGCAAATGTGCCAGCGAGTCAGGCTCAATGGCCAGATTGTTTTGCAGCAAGGCCGTGATATAGGCGCTCTCGCACCGATCCACCATAGCCTGCACCTCAAGTTCCGGTTTGAGCGTGAGAGAGTCCAATTCCCAGGACTGGGGCCTTGGCTCCAGGACATCTGCGTACTTGACCAATTTCGCAACCTCTTGCACTTCATCCCGGGAGCGGAGGACATTTGTGGTATCGTACTGAGCCTTGAGTTGCAGGACAGCCTGGTCGAGTGTAAACTCGCTGGGATGCTGGCTCAGCAAGTGAAACAGGTCCTGCAGGACCTCTGTCCGCGTGTGGGGGTCCAACAAACGCAGCCCGGCTGTATCAAGGGCCATGCGATAGTGTGCGGTCCCGTTTTTGGGTGGTTCCTTTTCCGCGGAAGGCTTGAGAGCAACTATGAGCTCCGTTTCCCCCCTCGTACTTGTTTTCACCACATCTGCCTGGGCCTCGAGAAACTCTTTGAACTGACCGAAACCCAGGGTAAGCTCGTTAAACGTGGGATCCTGGGCCAGCATGGTTTGCTTCAGCCGGGTGGCAAGCACCCCATCCTCCGCAGGCTGAGGGGGGAGCCGGCGCATTGCGTCGAGCAAAAGCTGTCTGCCGCGCTCCAGCGTGTAAACCAGGGTGCGCGTCTGTGGCTCAATCAGGGTGTCGTATAGGACAAAATGGTCACACGCTTTGACGAGCACCTCGCTGGTCGCTTTGCGCAGTCCGATGCCGACGACCTGCTTCCCATAGGCGCGCAGCTTGCGCGCGACGGCACTAAAATCACTGTCACCCGTCACAAGCACAAAGGCGCTTATATCGGGGTGTGTGAAGGCTGTCTCCAATGCGTCAACCACCATCTGGATGTCGGCCGCGTTCTTTTTCTGCTGCGCTCCATAGTGGAACAGTTGAATGAGCTCGATCGAGTGGGCGATGAGTTCTTGCTTGTACTTGTCGAAGCGCGTCCAGTCTCCGTAGGCGCGTTTGATGATACACCGCCCCCAGCGCTCGGCGGCCTCGATGATGGGGGCGAGCTCGCACCGCCCGTAGGTTTCTTCTGCTGAGATCACGACATTCTCAAAGTCAAAGAAGACGGCTACTTGATCCTCCATGGCTCACCTGCCTTTCTACGTGAACACAGCCTGCGGGCTGCCCTGCCATAGTGATTCCAATCCCTCGCAACACCGGTAGGCCAGCTCTTCGTGGGTGAGGCCATTTTCCTGTTGTCATGGCGATCGGTCCCGGCCTTGATTGATGTCTCGACAAGAACAAAACGCGCCAGCAAGGGGGACAAGCCCCGTGTGGCGCGTCAGTCATCGAACAGACACAGGGAGTTGAAAAGCTGGCCGTGTGTCACCGTACTTTCTCCACATCGAAATCAAAAGGCGCTAGTTATCCCTGCTCCCTGTCACTCACCATAAGGATAACACATAAAGGTCCAGTTGTCAACCATTCATCGTTTCCTTTTCTGTCACGGAAGGTGCCGACAGGCCAGCCACGAATCTCACACGAGTACACGAAGGGGGAGACCGAGCACTTCCGCTCGGTTCGGGAAGAAGCAGCGCACCCTGGCAATGGCCTCCTGCGGGCTGTCAACGAATGTCACGAACAGAAGTGTTTTGTTGTCCGACTGCCTCCCGTCACACGGATCGGCGCTTGCCGGCGATCTCGGCCCGCAAGAACCGGTTGACCTCGGCTTGAGCCATTCTCTCCAGAAGAGCGTAGCGCACCGCTCCGCGAGCGACCTGCACGGCCGTCCCACCGCGCTGACTGGCAGTGGGATTGGCCACAAAGCCGGTGAACTCGTCAGCAGTTGTGGCTATCCATTTCTCCTGTTCGCGGATGGCGTGCTCCCAGCGACGTCTGATCGAACGTATGCGCCAGGCGTTGGTCAAGGTCAGAACCAGCCAACCCGATACCAGAAACCAAATAACCCACATCATTTTCTCATCCCCCCTGTCATGGATAGTTACGCCATACCTTTGTTGTGCATAGCATACACCCAAATTGCGCCAAACGCATCGGCCATAGCGACCGCTTTGACAACTGCGACCGGTTTTTTGCCAGGAGCTACCTACTTGCAGCATCATGTAGGGCACCGGTCGGGGCAAGGTCTGCCGGCGTGCTGTAGACATAGACCCAGGTTCCCAGGTTGTCTTCTTTGGAGAGTATCGTCCGCTGCCCTTCGGACAACGAGGGCGAAGCCCAGTCGAAGAGCCATCTGGCATCCTGTGGGCTCAGGTTGATGCATCCACGGCTGCGGGGATAGCCAAATCCATCGTGCCAATAGGCGGCGTGCAGGCCGTATCCGCGATGGAAGTACATGATCCATGGTACGTCTTCCAGGTAGTAATAGTTACCCTGTTCCACACTTCCCCCACTCATCTTGCCGGCCTGTATCTTGACCCATATTCGGAACAGACCCTCTGGCGTTGGCCACCATGGCAAGCCGGTCGACACGAGGGTAGCAAACAGCATCTGGTCACCCTCGTAGGCCGCCAGCGTCTGTTCTGAAAGATTGACCGCTATCCACCTTTCGTCGGGTGACACGCCACTAGGCCGGGGCAGGGCTGTTACCACGCTGACGTAGGCCCCATTCACGTAGCGATCCGGTCCGATCTGGTACCACACGCCATCCATCGTCTCCTGTCCCACGATGTTTACCACCTCATAGCGCGGTAGCGTGCTCAGGGGTAGGTTGTCCGGAGCGACGCCAGGCCTGGCGCGCACGTTAAGGTGACTGGCGACCACAAAGCCCAAGGGCGGATCATAGGTCTGTCCGACAAAGATCCCGTGAAAAGTGGAGGGCGAGGCGAGCACCACATCGCTGGCCAGCACGTACTCCTCCCCGCCAACGCGGTACCAGACATGTCGATCTATCTGAATTTCATCTTTGACACTTACCCACATGCCAGCCGTTGACCAGTAGCGCACAGGCACCATCAGGCTCGGGTCCCCAAGGGCCTGATAGATGGGCACCTGCGTGTTTCCGACGCGGGCGTAGCGAAATGGAACGAGCAGTTCCACAAAGTCAGAGCCAGCGTCATCGCTCCGGGCCGGTGCCGCAGGCATGACGGCCAGTATGATCAGCCCGACGAATTTCCACACCCAGCGTTTCATCGCTGTACCTCCTCGGATCGGTCAGTCCATCTCGTAAAAGAGCCCCACCATCCACACCAGGGTTTCCGCTGGCACAAACTGGCCTACGCTGGCCAGGGTTCGAGGCCCAACATCCTGCGGTGAACGTAGCGGCCCATCACCCCAGCAGAACCCAGAAGAGGGACGATGATCAACGCGACCAGGCCTCCCCCCAGAGCCAGTGCACCCACCACAGCCACGAACACCAGCCCTGGATGTAGCCGCAGGTTATGTCCCATGATGCGCGGGCGCAACCAGATCTCTTCCAACAGTTGAACGAGTACATAAAGTGCCAGCACCACCGCCGTGAACCAGATTTTTGAAAGCGGCAGATGGGCCGGGCCTTCGAACCAGGCGATGGCGGAGGCCGTCGCCGCCGCTGCCGTTGGGCCAATGGAAGGGATCAAGTCCAACGCCCCGGCCAGCAGGCCAAGTGCGGCTGCACCGCGTAAACCAACAGCCGCCGTGCCCAGACCGGTCAGGAGGCCCACCAGCAGCATGAGCAGCAGTTGACCGCGCAGGTACGCCCGCCAGACTCCCTTGATCTCTTGGTAGAGCTCTCGAAGGTCAGACTGATAGGCTTCTGGGAACAGGCGGAAAAGCCATTCTCGCATCTGCTCCCAGTCCCGCAACAGATAATACGTGGCCACCAGAATCACCAGAATCCAGGCCAGGTTTGTCGTCGCTGCTCGAAGCATCTTGAAAACTCTTTCTGGCCTGAGCAGTTGAGACGAGAGGGCCTGGATTTCAACGAGCGTTTCCTCGAGGGGCAGTTCAAAGCCCAGGAGCGTGACACGGACACGGCTGTCCAGGATCTCTTCCACCTGCACCCCAATGCCCTGCAACTCGAGCGACAGGCTCCTGGCCTGATTAAGGACGATCGGGCCAAAGATGAGCAAGGTGGCTGACAACCCGGCCAGGAGCAGGAGATAGACCAGAGATGTCGCCGAGTTGTGGCTCAATCTCGTGTGGGTTGTGATCAACGTCACGGCCGGGTTCAAGACATAGGCCAGCAGGGCAGCGATGACCAGCGGCCCGATGAGCGTTCGAACGGCGAATAGCAGCCAGGTCAGGCCTGCCAGAACGCCGATGAGTACCATGTAGCGAGTCGTTCTACTCCAGCTGTTATTCATGGGTCGCTTTTGCTCCGTTCAAGACAGAGCCCTCTCTTGTTCTTGACAAAAGAGAGCTCTCGCAGATCGAGATGACGAATTTCCGACTTGCTGCTCAGGACGATGGTCCTTGGTCGATGGATTGGAAAGATGCGAGCGCCCCTTGACTTCCGTCCAGCCCTCATCCAGGATCTGCCAAAGGGCGCTCGTTCCGGCAGCGTGCGGTATCTACTTGCCTGTGATCATGTGCATCAGACCTCTCAGTAAACTGGCCGACGGCCTTGCTTCAGGCACTGGCCTCGCTGGCTCATCGAATCGTGGCACGGGCGGCAGGTTCACGGGCGGCAGGTTGGAGGCGCCAGGGGTAGGAGGCCAGTTGTCATACCACATCCCGTCTTCGCCCCGGCTGAGGCTGATGTCGGGGTCGAGGCGGCCAAAGGTGACAGCCTCTATCATTGTGCCGTCGGGGCTTAGCAGCCGGACCTCATCGCCATCGTCGTCGAGGGCGATCCCCGTGTCCCGGCGGTAGAACACGACGAACGTGCCAGATTTCAAGACCGTCTCGGCCGAGATGCGGTAAGGCTCGCTGCCACCTTTGCCACCGTCGAGGAACCAGCCACCGAGGTTGACGTCGATCATTCCCTCGTTGTAGAGTTCGACCCATTCGTCCTGATCATTGGCGGTGCCGTTCCCATCCCAGTCCACTTTTACTGGCGCGGGCAGGATTTCGTTGAGGCGCACGCCGCTTGGGATGGAGCCTGGCGACGCTGTCGGCGTGGCCGTTGGCGTGGCCGTCGGCGTGGCCGTCGGCGTTGCTGTCGGTGTGGCCGTCGGCGTTGCTGTCGGCGTGGCCGTCGGCGTTGCTGTCGGCGTGGGCGTCAGCGTGGCCGTCGGCGTCGGGGTGGGCAGATCGCCCATCCGCTTCCACCAGAACTTGACCAGCGCATGGCCTTTGCGATCATAGTACTCGACCGCCAGCTTGTGCGTGCCACTCAGATCGGTGTCGACCGTGTATACCACATCGCCGCTGCTGTCGTGCCACTCGTTCAGCAGCAGCGCGTCGTCGAGATAGAACCGGATGCCGTCGTCCGCCCAGGCGTGGAAGCGATAGGTGCCGGTCTGAAAGTCCACTTTGCGGCTCCAGCGGACCGAAAAATTGTCCGCTGGCAGCCCGGCCGCAGGCGCGGACTTGGCCCAGTTAAAGTCGATCTTTTTGTCGTTGCGCACCAGCACCGGGTCGCCGCGCAGGTCTCGGTTAGACCAGTACTTCCCCTTCCAGTCGGCGTAAGAGGGGGAAGGAACCTTCTCCCACCACACGTGCATCCGCGCGTTGCCGGTGTGTTCGTAGTACTCTACGCGCAGGTTGTGCTCGCCCTTTGCCAGGGCATAGTCGGCCGTCAGCTCGCGAGAGCTGCCGTCGCGCCATGAGTCGACGAGCAGTTGGTCATCCACCCACAGCCGCGCCCCGTCGTCTACCACGACGTGGAAGCGAAAAGTCTCCGCGTCGAATTGGGCCGTGCGCGTCCAGCGGGCGGAAAAGTCATCGGCGGGCATGCCCGCTGCGGGTGCGCCCAGTCCCCAATGAAAGTCGATGGTCGCGTCGTTGCGCACCAGGACCGGGTTGCCGCTCAGGTCTCGGTTGGGCCAGTACTCGCCGCGCCAGTCCGGGTAGGAGACAAGTTTCTCCCACCACACCTGGATCAGCGCCTCTCCGCCAAACTCATAGTACTCTACGCGCAGGTTGTGGTTTCCGGACGCCAGCCTGTGATCGGCCGTCACCTCGCGCCGGGCACCCGTGCTCCAGGCGTTGACCACCAGCGCGTCGTCCACAAACAGGCGCACCCCGTCGTCCACGATGGCGTGGAAGCGATATAGCCCTTCCTCGAATGCTACCGTGCGCGTCCAGCGGATCGAGAACCCGTCTGCGGGAAGCCTGGAGGTTGGCACGCCGGTCCCCCAGTTAAAATCGATCGTCGCATCGTTGCGCACCAGCGACGGGGTTCCCGATAGGTTGACGTTGGGAAAATACGTCCCACGCCACTGGGGGAACTCGCCCAGCCGCTCCCACCAGAAGACGATCTTGGCCGCTCCCCTGTTTTCATAGTATTCGATGCGCAGTGTGTGGGTGGCAGCACTTAAAGCCCGCTCTGCTACGTAGGTGACGCCCGCGGCGTCGTGCCACTGGTCAATGATCAGTTCCCCGTCCAGCCAGACCCGCACGCCGTCATCACTTTGGGCATGGAAACGGTAGGTTCCCCCTTGGAAGGAGAGCGTGCGCGTCCATCGCGCGGAGAAACCGTCGGCCGGCAGGCCATTGGCCGGGGCTGCGGTCCCCCAGTCGAAATTGACCTCCGGGTCACTGCGTACCAGCAGCGGGTTGCCGGTCAGGCTGGGGTTGGCATAGTACTCGCCGCGCCAGCCGGCGACGACGACTGGAGCAGGCGTGGGTGTAGCCGGAGGGCTGACGACGATCTGTACCCAAAAGGCCGGGCCCAGTCTGCCAGGAACGCCAAACAGGTCCCCGTCCGCGTTGCGAAGTTGCCAGTACCCTTTATAGGTCCCAGGGCCAGCAGGGGCGACCAGGGTAACCGACAGGTCCACCGTGCTGCCTGGTGCGACCGTGCGAGGAAGAGGAACGGACGTTGGCCCGCCCAGGCTTTGTCCACTGACCAAGACCAGGGAGTAATCAGCCGTCCAGGCACAGGTGCCGCTGTTGCGCAAGCGCCACGTCTTGACAAAGGACTGACCCGGCAAAAGCGTGGTGTCGTCTGGGATAGTCACATCGCCGACGAAGGAAACTCTGTCGAAGCAGGCTGCGACAGGCGTTGGCTGCGGTGTCACAGGTCCAGGCGTCGGCGGAGGCGTCGTGGCCCCAGGCGTTGGTGCGGGCGTCACGGGCCCAGGCGGTGACACGAACTGGTAATCCCAGCCAAAGTTCACTTCCTCTTTGTGCTCACCGGCGGCCAGGTCGACGCCCGTGCTTGCAACTCCCGGCGCTGGATAGGTCCAGCCGCCCGGGATCAAGATCGGGACGTTCTGCGCATGCTGGGCATCCACCGATACGCAGTACGTCCCGGCGGTCAATCCGGTGAAGGAGAACGTGCCGTCTGCGCTGGTGGTGGCCGTCGCCAGACCCGAAGCCGGGCACGCGCCTGCGCCGAGGGCAACCAGCACCCCGCTGATCCCTGGTTCCCCGGCCTCGAGAGTGCCGTTAGCCCGGTAACTCCCTTCGCCATCTGGAACGCAGCCGGCCGAGGGCGTGGCGGGCGTGCCTCCCTCGCCACGCGTGACGGCGCACAGGTCATGCCACACCCTGCCTTTGATGGACGCAAGGTCAGGTGTCGGTACCGGAGTGACGGTCAAAGTAGGCGTCGGGCCGGGTACAGGCGTGTTGTATATGACCGCTGGCGTGGCGGGAGGGGCGCTGTCTGGCCGGATCGCGCTGATCAACAGCGCGATGTCGACGATGACCACGACCAGGAGCAATGCCAACAAGACGAGTAGCACTGAGGCGCCCCACCCAGGCAGGTTCTGATACCAATCTTTGAGTGTTTTCTGCTTTTGCATGGCTTTCTTCCTCCTGGACATGCAGAAAGTCGCTCGACTTCTGCCGTTGTTGCTAGAAACTAAAACTGTAGATGACCGCGTTGGCGATCGATTGGAACTCTAACCGTTTCTCCGCTGGAAAGAGACAGGTTATCTCATAGATCCTGCCGTGGGGTCCCTGAAAGTACCCGCTCATCTCGCGGATCTCGGGGCTGGGTCCCTGCCGCAGCACCCGTACGCCGACCATCCCGTCGAGGGGAATGTCGTTCGTCAGGTTTATCTCCCAATACTGGTCGGCCAGCCATTCCTTCAGAGGCAGCCCCTCCGGGTTGTCAAGCACGTTGGTTTCTATGAGCATCTCTTCCCGCGTGATGAATGCCACCACGTCCGTCATGCCGGTGGGATCTTGGCTGCCGATAGAGATGCCTCGCTCCGTTGGGTTGAAGCTATACCACCAGTTTGGATAAGAGATGGCATAGCCGTAGGCCGGATTGCGGTAGACGGCAAGCTCGGGTTCGAACCATTCCCAGGTAGTGAGCATCTTCTCCCAGCCGGGACGGCAGTTCTCGCCAGCACCTGTGGCATATTCGAAGGTGAGGAGGAACAGGCGATCGCTGTGCTCGGCATAGATCCATTCGCTGTCGAACGCATCTTCTTCGTCCCTGGGCCAGACGCGCAGTGCCGGCTCTCCACCCAGCTTCAAGTCCTCGACTTTGTTGAAGGGCAAGGCCAGTTGAGGCCGCATGGCCTGGAGTGTGAGGCCCTGGACGTTCGTCAGTGCCCGGATCTCGACCAGGCAACCCTCGGCTCGCATGCTGATCCGGTTGTGCGTGCCCGGGTCGAGGTTGCTAAAGCTGACCAGCAGGGGCCGGTTGCCAAAGCCGGTGTACCAGTCGGCGGGATGGCGCAGGTGGTAGCCAAAGGTAAGATTGACATAGTGTTCCTTCTGGCCCAGCGGCAGATCGCCAAGCTCGGTCTTGGCATCGCCGGAACGCGGTGTATCTGTGGACGCCACCTCGACGACCTGGACCTGCGCCGTCGGCAGTGGCGTAGCGGTGGCTGATTCTAGGGTTGGCGCTGCTGTGGCCCCGGAGGTAGCCGGGGGCATTGCTGCGGCCTCAGTCGCCGTTGCAGGCACGACTGTCATGTCAGACGCCAGCATGGGCGGCTGGCAGGCAGCCACGAACAAAGCTAGTAAGAAAACGGACAGGATCTGTTTGTGCTTCATCATGTGAACCTCTCGTTAGTGCTGTATTAAGTATCACAGACGGATGATCTGGTGGTGCACTACGTTTGCTTTTGGGACACGAGCCCCTCGCCATGACAGGCTGGGGAATCTCTATGTGCGGTACTATGATACTATGCTTCGCCCCGGCGCACATCGGCGGGAAGACGCATTTCAACCCAGACAAAAAGACCGCTCTCAGAGCGGTCTCGGTCGGTCAAACGGCCGATAGGCTACGACAAATGACGTAGGCCCCGGCCGGTACTATGTAAAATTGTTGGTCGCCTGCGCCTGTGCACCCGGGAATCTGGCTGTGGGTAGACTTGTGCCAGCCTGGCTTTGTGCGGTCAATCCGGGTTAGCCAGGCCTTCCCGCAGTGCGTACAGTGCCGCCTGGGTGCGGTTCGCCAGGTGCAGTTTGTCCAGAATATTGCTCACATGCGTGCGCACTGTCCGCTCGCTGACCACCAGCCGCGTGGCAATCTCCTGATTGGACAGCCCTTGCGCCACCAGCCGCAGCACCTCTACTTCCCGCACTGTGAGCGGCTCTTCAGTCCGCGGCAGGTCCGGTGGCCGGCTGAGTTCGCGAATCAACTTGCGGGCGATGGCGGGGTCGAGCGAAGACTCACCGCGGTAAACATCGCGGATGGCCTGGAGCAAAGCCTGGGGTGAGGAATCTTTCAGCAGATAGCCCAGTGCCCCGGCCTTGATGGCTGGGAACACCTTGTCGTCATCGGCAAAGCTGGTGAGGACAAGGATGCGGGTCTCAGGGTGCTCCTTCTTGATCTCGCCGATCGCCTCGATGCCACCTTTGCGTGGCATGACCAGGTCGAGCAAGATGATGTCCGGTTGGAGGGAACGGGCTTTGAGCACGGCTTCGACCCCGTCTGCCGCCTCGCCCACCACTTCCATGCCTGGCTCGGTACTGAGCAGGGCACTCAGCCCTGCTCGCACGAGCGCGTGATCGTCGGCAATGAGAATGCGAATGTTTCCGGTCATTGACTCTCCTCCAGCAGATCATGGGGCCTCGGAGGGCTCGTTGGACAGCTCGCTTTTATCTCTGTCCCCTTCCCTGACGTGGATAGGATGGTGAGTGAACCTCCCAGCCGTTCCGCTCGCTGTTGCATGTTGACGAGCCCCATGCCACCCTTGTCGCTCACCGTATCAGGATCGAAGCCTCGACCGTTGTCCATCACCACCAGCTCCACACGGCCGCCTTCAGCCCGTAGCAACACCGTCACTGAGGTCGCTGCCGCGTGCTTCAGGGCGTTGTTCAGAGCCTCCTGGGCGATGTGGTAGAGTCCCTCTTCCAGGGATGCCGGCAACTCGACCGTTCCTTCCACAGCCAAGCGAGCATCCACACTCGCTCGCCCTTCGACGGCGTTCAGCCGCTGCTGCAGCGCCCCTATGAGGCCCTCGTCCTTCAGTGCCGCTGGTCGTAGTTGATAAACCATCATCCGCAGGTCCTTGAGGGCTTGTTGGGCAGTCTCACCCAGCCGGGCCAGATATTCTTCCAGTCGCGCTTGCTCCCCTGTCCCTGCGAGTCGCCGGGCGGCTTCAGTAAAGAGGGTGAGACTATACAGTGACTGGGTCACGGCATCGTGGAGATCCCGGGCCATTCGTTCCCTTTCCCTCACGACCGCCAGTTGCTCGGCCTGCTGATACAGCCGGGCATTCTCCAATGCCAGGGCCGCCAGGTCGGCAAAGGCCGATGCCAGCCGCACTTCCTCCGGCGTGTATCCCCCAGGTTGCTCGCGATCCACTGTGATCATGCCGGTGATCTGGTCATGGACACGCAGCGGCACGCCGAGCCAGCTGCAGATGCGGCGGTAAGTAGGCTGACGGAATTCCGGGTAGAGGGCCGGGGCGTCAACCAGGTTGACGGGATGCCCCTCGTCCACAACTATCCAGTTGGGCACTCTCTCACTCGAGGAGAAGGTGATGCCCATCACCTGCTCTGGGTCGTCAAAACCGTGTACGGCGATAACCTGTAACTTGCCCTCCCGCAACAATTGAACCGAGGCGCTGTCATAGTCTACGACCCGGCGTAGCTGATCGAGGATGCGGGCCAGAACCTCGTCCAGTTCCAGTGTCGAAGCGACCGCCGACGCGACCTCCAACAGGGTATCGGCCTGGCGGCGCCGCACTCGCTCCGCGTCGTACAGTCGCGCATTCTCCACCGCTACGCCAACCCCGTCGGCGATGGATGCCAGAAGCGATACTTCCTCCACACTGAATTGTTGTCCCGCCGTGCCGACGACACCGAGCACGCCCAACACCCGCCCACCGGCCCGCATCGGGGCACCCACGTAGGCCTGGGTATCTGTGGCCGGGATGGCGATGAGCGGTCGTGGGGCGGTGGCGATGTGGGGCACGACCAGCGGTTCGCCACGCTCGATCGTCCAGCCGGCCAGCCCGCCCTCCACGGGTACTGGATCAGCCATCTTGGTCGAAAGGTCCGCTGGGATGCCCCGCGATGCGGCCAGGCCAAGCACTCTGTTCGTTTCGTCCAGCAGATGAATGGCACCTGTCTCGCAGCCCATCACCGCCAATACCTGATCCAGGGAGCGCTCCAGGACGCTATTGAGTTCCAGGGACTCGCTGGCGGCCGCTGTCACGTCGTACAGGGCAGATAGCTCCCGCGTCCGGTCGGCCACCCGCTGTTCCAGCTCCTGGTAGACCAGCATCCGTTCCGTTGCGTCGGTCATCACGTCTACGATGCCTACCACTTCCCCAGCCTGCATCAGAGGGATAAAGGCCACGTCCCAGTAGGAAACAATGCCACCACTCTCTGAGCGGAAGGCGTCCATACGCACCGTCTCACCAACCAGTACCTGCTTGATAATTGGGGTGATAGAGTCCTCGACGCCGGGGGCCAGGTCGAAGAAGTGCGCGCCCGGCACCACTTGACCGAACGTCGAGGGAGTGTAGCGCTCGATGAACCCGGCCCAGGTGGGGTTGCAGCGGCGGAGCACAAGATCTCGGTCGAATATGGCAATGCCCATGGGCATGTGATCGAAAAGGATCTCTAGCAGGTTCAATTGGTGGCTGAGGAACGGATCGGGGTCAAAGGCAATGACGGGGGAGGTGCCGGCGGCCTCGATGGGCAGAAGCTCGAACAGGCAGGATTCGGCACCTTGAGTCTGGCACGCGCGTTCGACGCAGACGACGTCTCGCCGGTCGATGAGCGCATTGACAAAGCCGACCAGGACACCCGCCGTGTAGGAGCAGATAGGCTCCTCGGTTTTCTGCCCGTGTTGGCGCATCATCCACGCCTCGAACGTGTCTGTCCCTCGGATGACGACGCGACCGATCGGCCATTCCAGGACCTCGATGTCAAATTGACCAAAGCCGGCGGCCTGATAGGCGGCCACGCAGTCGCGCAGGGCCTGCGGTGCCATGTCCGCTGGCACGTCCGGGGCAAAGGTGCGAGCGAAGGAAGCGCCACCATTGGCGCCGGCCTGCTGCAATACGGCGTCGGTCAGGCGCCGACCGACAAGCGCTTCCATCCGGCGGCGCAGTGCCCAGAAGCCAGCCTCGACGTCCAACAGGGCCATGCGCACTCCGCCAAAATAGAGCGTGCCAGGACGGTCCTCATCTTGAGACAGGAGATCACGAAAGGTGTGAGACATTGGGCAGTACCGTTCCTCGACCTGATTTTTGATCCTGGGAGATCAACTTGTCTGGCGTCAATTATACCTTGAGTTTAGATTAAAGCCAAGGACCGAGTTTCCGAGGAATGCGGCATAGGCTCTGGCCAAACAGGAAAGCAAGTCACCGGCCTCAGATATTGCGGCGTCTGAAGCCGGTGACCTGTTGCGAGACCGGGCGAGGAAGCGCCCGACGGTTCTCAGGAAAAGCTACCGCTTGTTGTTGAGAGGTAAGGAGGTTACTTGTGCTTACTTTGGTACGGCCCCCGTGGATCGATAGGTCCAATTCAGCTTTGCCAGGGCCACGCCCGTCCGCTCAAAGTACTCCAGGACGATCTCGTGCTCACCGGCCGTCAGGTAGCGCGTCACCGACCTGGCAGCGTACGCTGGTTGCCAGTTGTCGAGCACCAAAGTGCCATCGACGTACAGGCGCACCCCATCGTCCGAGATGACGTCAAAGGCATACTGACCAGCCCGAAACTGTTGACTCGTCGTCCAGCGAATCGAGAAATTGTCAGCAGGCAGGCCCGGGGCTGGCGCACCATAACCCCAGTCAAAGTCTAGCTTCTCGTGCAATTGGACGGACGCCGGTTCGCCGGTCAGGTCGGGGTTGGCAAAGTACTCGGCTTTCCACGGCGTGGGGCTGACCCAGAAGTGGATGCGTGCGTTGCCGTTCTGCTCAAAGTACTCTACCTTGAAGCGGTGCGTCCCGTTCAGGTAGGTGCCATCCACATAGTTCAGTTCGTAGTTCATGTCGTGCCACTTGTCTATCATCAGTCTGCCGTCCAACCAGACGCGGACGCCATCGTCAGATTGGACGGCGATGCGATAGTAGCCTGGGTCAAATGTCGTCTCCCGGCTCCAGACAACGGAAAAGTTGTCGTCGGGCATCCACTCCACCGGCGGTGCGGTCCCCCAGTCAAAGTTGATCTCGGCGTCGTCGCGTATCATCACCGGTGGCCAGTACATGTTGCGGTTGTCATAGTACTCGCCCTTCCAGGCAGTGAACCCACCGAGATGTTCCCACCATACGTGGATGCGCGCGCCGCCGCCGTCCTCAAAGTACTCGACTTTGACCTGGTGTGGCTGCTCATCCAGGACGAGATCTCCCCAATGGTCGTTGGGCAGCGATTGCGTGTACCAGGCATCGACCACGATCCTGTCGTCCACCCAGATGCGGATGCCGTCGTCCGCGGCGGCATGGAAGCGATAGGTCCCCGCCGGAAAGCCCAGGATTCGGGTCCAGCGAACGGAGAAGCGGTCTTGGGGAATGTCTGGATGCGGGGAGTCCCACTCCCAGGCAAAGTTGATGGCCGCATCGGTGCGGATCAGGGCCGGCTTGCCGGCCAGGTTCTTGTTGGCATAGTACTCGCCTAGCCAGCTCTGCTCTCCCTGGAGTCGCTGCCAACTGACCTGGATCAGTGCGCCGCCGCTGTGTTCATAGTATTCCACCCGCATCGGATAGACGCCGTGGCTGATGTGCAGATCGCGAATGATCGGGTTGGCCTGCTGATCGTACCAGGCATCTATGACCAAGGTCTCGCCGACCCACACGCGCAGCCCATCGTCGGAGCGGGCGGTAAAGCGGTAGGTGCCGTCATCGAACCACGCGTTCCGCGTCCAGCGGGCGGAAAAGTTGTCGGCGGGAACCCTTTTGCCGGGAGATCCGTTGCCCCAGTAAAAGTTGATGTCCTGGTCGTGGCGGCTCAGGGCGGGCGAACCGCTCAAGGTCGTATTGGCAAAGTAGTCGGCCCACCACGGATCATGTGGCGGCGCAGGCGCTGCCGCGGTTAGCAGTGGGGCCAAGATAACGAGCAAAGCCAAGAGCCCCGTTGGCACAGTGACACGATAATCAGCCCTTCGTCCACACCTGTCAGGTGTTCTTTTGTGGTTGTTCATCGAACAACACCTCCTTCGTAACATGCTTCTTCAGGCAGCAGTCTGTCTACGGTCTCAAAGAGCTTTGCTGCCGGAAAGCCTTTGATTAGCACAGCGTCGGCACCTGCAGCCTGGGCCTCCCGTTGCTGCCGACCATTGTTGGCCAGGGCGATGCACCGCGTCTGAGGCCATTCGATCTTGATCTGTCTCAATACGGCCCACGCCTGATCGCCAGACAAGCTACCGTCCAGGAATGCCAGGGCCGGCCGGTGTTCCGTGATTGCCTTCAGCGCCGATGGCGTGTCGTTTGCCTGACGTACGCACCCTATCTGGGGTAGGGCTATCAATAAGGCCCGCAGACTGTCCCGAAACCGTCCCGGCGCGGCGACGATCAATGTTAACGCATGACTCTTTATCACCATCTCTCCCCCTATCTGGTTCCTGTATCGTTTGAGGCCATGATACCATACCTGACCCCCGCGCACATCGGCCCGAAGACTCATTTCGACTCGGACAAAAAGACTACTCTCACAACCGTTCTTATCCGTCAAATGACCGAGAGGCTACGACAAATGACGTAGTCCAGGTGCAACGCAGTCGGAATCAAGTCTGCATTT
>Ga0180437_10005581_pt1 | contig 17140 bp, 23 predicted proteins | sample SS_ome_4_FD_132410 | JGI IMG/M metagenome (GOLD analysis project Ga0180437, IMG submission 132410) | Hypersaline lake sediment archaeal communities from the Salton Sea, California, USA - SS_3_D_1 metaG | ecosystem: Environmental > Aquatic > Non-marine Saline and Alkaline > Hypersaline >... | reverse complement strand
ACAGCGATCCGCGATATGGCCCAATCGGTGTGGGAGCAGGGCGGCAATCCCTCCAAACTCATGTCAACGCCTAATGCGATCCGCGAGCTGTCCAACTACATGTTCACCAGCTCAGCGCGCATTGCAACGCTGACCAGTGAGACCACGCAGAGCGCAACGCCTAGCACCGCAAAGGGCGCTGTCAACGTGTTCCTCACTGACTTCGATGTTGTACTGGAAATGATCCCCAACCGGCTCTACGTCCCGCCTGTGCCTACTGGCGGCGCGCGTAACGTCAATGTTGGCCTGATTGACCCAGCAATGGTGCGCCAGGCATTCCTGCATGGCTACCGCGTCGAGCCTTTGAGCAAGACAGGTCTTGCGGATCGTCGCCAGATGGCAGTCGATTTTGGCCTGAAAGTCCTCAATGAAGCAGCGCACGGTGTGGTTGCGGATATTGACGATGAACTGGCGGTAACGGGCTAGTGCCCAAGTACCGCGTAATTGCACCGGCTGTGTTCGTGGATCACGAATCCGGCCGCGTGCGTGACCGCAAGCGCTACAGGGGCGAGGAAATTACGCTCAAGGCAGCGCAGGCAAAGCCCTTGTTAGATGCAGGGGCTATTGCTGAACTCAAAGCCAAGAAAAAGGCAAAAGAGTGAATGAATGCCCGCTGCCACCGCGTGTCGAATATGTGCCGCCAATCCTTGAGGGCAAGGTCCTGGTGGCGAATGGCGATATGCATGGCGCGGGCTTTTACGATATGCAGGGCAACCTGGTGCGACCTGGTGAATGCGCATACTTCAATGAAGCGCACGCCGCAGCACTACTACAGAGGAACAGATTTTGGCAGCGCGTGACGTTCGACAGCACGACGAACACATAACCAGCGAGCTGATTGTCGAGAACGGACAGGCGTTTCTGCGCAGGTTTCAGCGAGGGCGCAGCGCGCACCTTGATTACCTGGCAGAGCTGAGAAAAAACCCCGATGCGCTCAACCATCTTAGTTTTGCAGGCTGGGAGCTGAGCATACCGGAAGTAGATTTAATGATGTGGAAGGAGCTGCTGCCAGACCTTGACAGCCATGACCGAGAGACCAGAAAACGGGCATGGAAGTGGTTTATGAAGTCGGAGCATGCAGACCCGTACCGAGTGAGAGAGAGACAACGTGGCATTATTACGACATAGACAGCCAGCGCTGACCAGGGTCACGCCTCACGATGGCAACCGGCGCTACATCATGCCGAACAGGCCGCCTCAGATCGTCACTGGAGACCGTGTTGATGCAGCAGGCAACCGACGCGTGACAGCTCAGGCTGATGTGCGCATCACGACAACCATAAACCCGAAACCGTAGGAACAAAATATGGCTGATGTAAAAATTTCAGACCTCCCGCTTAAGCCGGTTCCCGTAGGCACCGACCTTTTTGAGCTGGAAGGCGGCGGCGTATCCAACAGCGTATCGCTGGATGATATAGCGGCGAATATGCCGCCTATAACTACCGGTCGCGTTTCATTTGGGGACGCTGATTTCTATATTGAGCTTACAGGTGGAAACCCTATCATCCGCGCCGATGCGGGCGATTATCTCGCGTATATCCGAGGCACAGACCTATGGGAGACTCGGGTCGGCGGTGCAGTGGTGGCGTACCAGTCGGGAACGCTTGCAGGAATCAGTACACAATTGCGGTGTCCGGCAGTCTCCTTCGATGATGGCGTGAATGCGCTAAATGAATATGAGGAGGGTACGTTCACGCCGAGCTTCCGCGACAACACGAACACGGCGATAGCTTCGCTAGCGGACGGGCGATACGTCAGAATTGGCGATATGGTTCACTATATGTTTCGAATCACTCTGACAGACCTGAATGGAGCCAATACCAACTTTCGCTTCGCGGGCCTCCCATTTTCAACTGCCAATGATTATGGAACAGCATCCTTTGCCAACGTCCAGGGAATGACGATAACGTCCGGCGTGAGCTTTGGCGGTTTCGCGGTTGGGTCGTCCCTGTTTCCGACGATGTGGGATGCAACCGGCGGCACGCGCTCCATGCTGATTGGGGATATCACTAATGTTTTCCAGTGCACCGTATCTGGGCAATATCAAACATCATAAGGAATAAAAAATGGCCGTAGAAAAAACCACGTATCAAAAGTATGAAGTCACACGCTATAGCAATATTCAGGTGGCGACTATTGATGAATATACCGAGGATGGGAAGGTTGTTGGCGCGCACACGCACCGCCATGTACTGAACCCTGGCGATGATACCAGCGGCGAGACCAAGCGCATTCAGGATGTGGCCGCAGTCGAATGGACAGCCGAGGTAATAGCGACCTGGGAAGAAATGCAGGCGCAGGCGCAGGCTGACGCGGGTCTATAGAAGTGCAGACCCGCGCAGACCTGGAGGCCAGCATAGCGAGCTATATGCACCGCACGGACCTCTCCGACCAGATACCAGGGTTTATTGATCTGGCAACGTCCCGCTTGGCGCGTGATCTGCGCAGCAGCTTTAACGAAAAGATGATCGACCCGTATTCGGTAAGTGCTAACCCGCAGACCTTGCCCGCTGATTTCAGGGGGATACGCTCGCTTGCTGTAAATACAGACAGCGGCGCTGCCTCGCTGCGGTATGTTGGCTCGCATGAGCTGAACCGCTATGCGAACAACGATGGTGAGCCGCAGGTGTATAGCATTCGGGGGCGTGAGTTGTGGGTCCGGCCATACCAGGCCAGGGACTATCAGCTCAACTACTACAGCGCACCAGAGGCGCTCAGCGCAGAAACATCCAGCAATGATATTCTGCTGGAATACCCTTACCTGTATCTGTATGCCTCGCTGATAGAGGCGAACATATACGTACAGGACGAAGCCAACGCCGCGCGCATGGCATCCATATACACCGAGGAGCTAGAGCGCGTTAACGATGAGTCAAAGAAGGCGCGAACAGGTGACGCGCCTGCAATGAGGTCCGTTTAAATGGGATTAGAGACAGGAACACAGATCCAGGATTTGAACCCAGCCTGGCCGCTAGGGTCGGATGATGTAAGCCAGGGGGATGATCATTTACGGCTTATTAAGGAATGCCTGCAAGGGTCATTCCCTGGTATGACGGACTCGTGGAAGGGCGCGGGTATCGACATGGATATAAAAAGCGCCAACTTCAACACGTCGATGGCTACTCCTAACATAGAGAGCAATCGGCAGGTTTGCAGTGCGCTAGGCATTATCGACGGAACGTCAGCAACGTTTAAGGCGGGGACTGACACCTATGGGGTATCAGGTGTAACAAGAACGCCTGGCGAGTCAGTCGGTTCGTACACTGTGACGCTGCACGAAGCGCCTGGAGCGAATACCGTTGGCGCTGGCTCAGCGTTTTATATTGTTCTTGGCGAGTTCACGGTGCAGGTGCTCCCAACGGCGGGTAATGACGTTGTGGTCCAGTGCCGCGCGACCAGCAACGGCAACCTGGCCGATGCTGATAACATTTCATTTTTCGTAATCGACGCGGGGCGCTGATGGATTACTACACCATAGACAGGGGGGCGGCTGGCTATTTTGATCTGGCAGAGCAATATGATACTGCGCTGGATGCCGAGACCTATGCGGCCAGTATCGGCAAGCCAGGCACGGCGATGTTGCGAAGCGATTACCTGGCGACACCGACAGTGCAAGGGCAGCAGCTTGACGCGGCCAAATCAGAAAAGACCTTAGAGCTAACCAGCGAGGGAAACCGTAGGCTGGCACTGCTGAATTTTCTTTTTACCGATGTCGTTTCGGCTTACATGCTGGGCCTGGTTATCAAACCGTCCTCAATGCAGGCACTCGGCGGCGATGTTGTTGCAGTCGGTAATGCATGGGCGGCCGCCTGGAGCGCTATCGACGCTCTGCCGACGATTACTGACGTTGAAAATTACAACGTGGAGACTGATCCCGCATGGCCATCATAGAACGTATTGTTCTACGGTTTGGGACAGAAATGATAATCCGGCTGGTGATTAAGCTATGCCAAGAAATTGCCAGGCGAACGGACAACGATATTGACGATGAAGCAGTGGCGATTATAGAGGCGCTGTTTGAGGAATATACCGGCGATGGGTCAGAAAGCTAGAGAACTGTACCGGCCAACCAGTATCAATGCTGATCTGCCGGATGAGTACATACCGCCTGACCAGTACACCAACGGCGAGAACATCATATTTCGCAATGCCAGACTGAACCGCGCAGGCGGGCTTGAGTCTGTATGGCAGGACGTGAACCCGTTTGGATTTGCTCCGATTCATTTGCTCTATGCTCCCTACCAGGGCACGGGCTACTGGATTATGTGCACCGAGGATAAGGTGCAGCTTACGGATGGCGTGACGCATACAGGCATCACTCCGGCAGGCGGCTTACAGGCCGTTGGCTATAACGAATGGACCAGCGCAGAACTCAATGGCCTGCCAGTGCTCAATAATGGCCGAGACGCGCCTATTTATTGGGATGGGAACACGGCCAATCCTTGCGCGCCGCTGCCAGATTTTCCTGCGTCAACCGTGTGCTACTCGCTGCGGCCTTTCAAGTTTCACCTTATTGCCATGAATATCGACGGGCCAGGCGGGCTTGATGATACCCTGCTATTGTGGAGCGATGCCGCAGCGCCTGGCCAGGTGCCGCAGAGCTGGACCGCTGCGACAGACAGCGAGGCGGGTAATAACGTCCTTGGCGACGAAACAGGTCCGATTATCGACGGACTAGCGTTGCGCGAAGATTTCATAATCTACAAACAGCGCAGCGTGTATGTGATGGCCTATGTGGGCGGGCTTGAGGTAATGAGCTTTCGCAAGCTGTTTACCAATCGTGGAATATTCAGCAGGAATTGCGTGGCTGAACACCAGGGCTTTCATTACGTTTTGGGCGATGGGGATCTCTATGTCCATGACGGTCAGACCATGAAAAGCATTGCAGACAACCGGATAAGAGAGACGCTGTTCGCGCTCATTGATCCAGTGCATTACCTAAATAGCTATGTTGTCGTGAACAAGGACCAGAATGAGGTCTATTTCTGCGTGCCTTCCGGTGGCTTGCCTGAACCCAGAACGGCGGTTGTCTATGACATTGATACAGACTCCTGGGGCTTGCGCGACATACCGTCCTGCACGCACGCGGCCAGCGGCATTGTTAACGTTGCAGCCATACCTCCTACAGTTCTGGAGTGGGATGATGCGAGCGATCCCTGGCTGAGCTACAACCGGCGCTGGAATGAATCCAGCCAAACCCTTGGGACTGTCAACGATGGAGTGCTGTTCGCACAGCCGAGCGGCTACAACGGGCCCAACGTCCTGTTTCTTGATGCCGATGTGCTGTCGAACGGCCTGACCGTCGATGCCAGGATAGACTGGCTCACCAAAGACCTTGGCACGCCAGGCGTGGTAAAGCTGGTGCGCAAGGTGTGGCCGCGATTTTCAAATGTGGCCTCCGGCGATGAATTCACAATAAAGGTGGGCGGGCAGATAGAGCTGGGCGATGCGATAGCCTTCCAGGAATACACGTTCACTATTGGCGAATCCAATAGCGTAGACGTGACAGTGCCAGGCAAGTTCATATCAATACAGATAGAGAGCGCTATAGACAGGGTTTGGACGCTAACAGGGTTTGGTATTGAATACGAAACGCTAGGCGGCTACTGATGGCGCGCATTAATAACTTCAGGCCGCAGGAGCCACCGAGCCAGCAGCCTCCCGTGTTGGTGCGCTATCTGCGCTCTGAATTTGAGCGTATTACGCAATGGGTAATTGGCGGCGTTTTCGCACAGCTCGCGTTATATGTGGCGAAGGGATACGGAGGAATTGCCAACACTCAGCAGGAGCCTAGTGCCGATTGGGGCCTGGGGTGGACTGTGGTCGATGGCTGGAACATCAATGTCGTGAATGAGCCCGTGAGTGTTACGCAGGACCAGGCCAACAACGGGCTATCCATAGACAGGGGCGGCATATGGGTGATTAATCTGCTCTTTGCAGTGCAACACGATGAATCGCAGCAAGGCAGGTATACTACGCTGGAGATGCGCGACGAGACGAACAACGAAACTCTGCTGAGCTTTCTGCTCTATACCGCAAGGAATGTCGGCGGCACGAGTTTTAGCGGATCATTTTTAATAGATCTACCACCAGAGAACAACGGGAAATTCCTAAGCTGGAGAGTTGGCGGCGGATCGTTTTATACCAATGTCGTATACAACAACCTTGAGTTTACTGTCACCAGCGCCTCGGAGATTCAGGACTTATGAGTATCGCACAGCAAATCTTTGACTGTCCGCGCGTTAATCTGGTCCGTCCAGGTGGCTTACATCACCTATGGCCATATTACGAGGAGTGGCTGGAGCGCGCCTGCGACTATTCGATTCTTGAGGGCGAGACCGTCGATAGTCTGCGCGCCGATCTGATTAGCGGCGACAAGTTGATGGCTGAAATAGGCAATGACGATGGCGCGATGGCCGTGGCCGTGCTGCAAATCATAGCCACCAAGGAAGGCAAGGCGCTTCACGTTGTGGCGCTGGCTGGCGAGTCTATGCATATTTGGCTGGATGATTTTATAGCGTTTCTGCGCACTACGGCCAAGGGGCTTGGTTGTAGCGGCGTGACGCTGACGGGGCGCAAGGGCTGGGTGAAAGAACTGCAGCGCTATGGCTTTGAATATCTATATTGCAACATGAGGATGAAAGTATGGCCGTAGGCAAGGACAAATCCAAAGGGCGTACAAGCTCGCAGCAGGTAATAGACCCGATTCAGCAGCAATTTTTGACGCAGCTCTATCAGGGCGCAGGCAATGTTTTCGAGCGTGTAAACCCGCAGTTGATGGATGCCGCGCAAAGTGCAGGCCAGCAGGCGTTCGGCGCAGGCCAGCAATTCCTGGGCGCGCAGCAGGGTATAGCGCAGGGAACAAACCCGTTCATACAGAACCTGCTGCAGCGCTCCAGCGGCGAGAATCCTTACCTGCAGCAGCAGGTTAATGCCCTGGGCACAGATATTGGCCGATTTACCCAGGAAGCCCTGCAGGGCGTTGGTAGTGGCTTTGCGTCCGCGAACCAGTTTGGCGGGAACCGGCAAGGGCTGGCAGAGGGCCAGGCTATAGGTCGCGGCCTGGAAGAATTCCAGCAGGGGGCGGCAGCACTGCGCTCCAATGACCTGGCGCAGCAGACTGCGGCGGCAGGACAGGCTGCAATGCTGCAGAGCCAGGCGGCAACGCAGGGCATGGCAGGCGCAGGCCAGCTATTCAATCTTGGCTTGTCGCCATTCCTGGGCCAGTTTGCGGGCCTGCAGCAATTTGGCGGCATCCTGGGTGATCCGACTGTTCTCACGTCCTCGACAGGGCGCACGGATAGCAGCGGGTTTAAGATCGGCATTCCAGAGGAGTAATAGCCATGGCCTTTCCAATCCTTCCAGCACTGATCGGCGGCGGCTTATTGGCTGGGCAGAACTTTTTTGCCAATAACGCGCAGGCGAGCAATCCATTGATCGACAGGGTGCTGGGCATCAACCGCGCCGCGCGCGAGCGCAGGGCGCAGACCGAGGCATTGATCCCAATATTGGCCAACACGCTGCCAGAGGACCAGCGCCAGCCTGGCAATCCCCTGTTTGACTCGCTCCTGACCGCTTCAGCCACCAATGACACATCACTGCTGAGCAAATTTATAGACTTGCGCGCGCAGCAGCAGAAGGACCAGTCTGACCGGCTTTATGAGCAGAAGAAAACCGACGAACAGCGCGCCGCAGAATACGCACGCGGCGACTTCACGCGCCTGCAGGATGATTACCAGGCAGACCTGAATAGCTTTGCCAATCTGCAGCAGGGCTGGGATGCCCTGTATAACTCGCTGCAATCGGACTCGCCGACAGCCGCAGTGGCGGCTACCTTCCAGATAATGAAAGTCCTGGACCCGACTTCAACCGTGAGAACCGAGGAGGGGAAGCAGGTTGTTGCGGCAGAGGGCCCAATGTCGGCGCTTGCAAACCAGCTTAATAAATTGATTGGGCAGGGTTGGAATGAGACCACGCGCAGGGAGTGGTATAACACCATGCGAGGCGCTTACGCGCCCAGGGCGCAGAACGCACAGACCCGCATTCAGTGGTATGAATCCGAGGCTGAGCGCATCAAGGCCGACCCGCAGCGCATAATCGGAAGGCTGGGGATTGATCGCACTCGCCTCGGTGATGGTATACGCCAATTCCCTGGCAGTCAGAGTAATGACGTCCAGGTTCCTATGCGCAGGCAGGGCATACCAAAAGTGAAGGCTAAAGATTTAACAGTGATTGGTGAGTTCTAATGCCTAAGCTAGCCGTAGATGAATTTGGGCAGCGCTTTATTATCCCCGATGATGGTGGCGACCCGATACCGGCACCAGAGCTGGGCGGCAGCGTAAGGCCTGCCACCGACGCAATGCTGGTTGAGGCGGGTGCTGGATTTCAGCGCATTGGCAGGCGCATGCGTGAGCTTACCGGCACGCCGCGCGATGAACTGCGGCTGGAGCAGCAGGAAGAAGATGCACTGCTGGCCGGATTGCGCGAGGAACACCCAATAGCCTCTACCCTGGGCGGCGCGCTTCCCTTTGCTGCAGCAACCGCCACCGCCGGAGGTGGGTTGCCAATGAGCGCCGCGTTGGGAGCGCTTGAGGGATACATGGATTTTGACGCAAACGAGGTTGACCAGTTGCGCAGCACCGCAACGGGTGCTATCGGCGGCGTTGCTGGAGATATAGCGGGCAGGATGGCGGGCCGCGTTGTGAATGCCCTGGCTTCTGTCCGGCGCGCGCTATCCGAAACCAGTCCGGCAGCAAGGCGAGTCGAGGCGGTTGGTGGAAGGGTGACTGCTGGTCAGCGCCTGGATGATCCAACGGTCAGAGGTATAGAGACCTCACTGGCGGGGGATGCACTCACCAATCGGACCTTTGAGCAGATAGCGGCCACCAATGAGGAGGTAGCTGGCCAGTCATTGCGCAGGGCGTTGGGTGTCGGTGGTGATGGGCCAATTACAGAGGATGTACTTGATGTTGCGGCAACGCAGTTAGAAGAAGTGTTTAATACCGTCGGCGAGGCCGTGCCGGAGATAGATATGGGCGAGGAGTTTGCGGAGCGCGTGCTGACTCTTGAGCAATTTAAAAAGCTGCGCGGCCTCGGCGAGTTGCCAGACATGGAAAGCGGCGTTTTTACGGGTGCTGATTTCCAGACCGTGCGGCAAGCTCTCTCGGAAGAAATGGGCCAGGCATATAACAAGGGGCAGGGGCGGCTGGGCAACCGTATCAGGGAAATGATTGACGATCTGGACAATGCCCTGGCGGAAGTAACAAGCCCTGAGGATGTTGCGCTGCTGAATGATGCCCGCGAGCGTTGGCGTGTGCTGCAGGTTGCGGAGCAGCCCAACGTGATAACAGGTGGTACTGTGAACCCTGTCACACTGAACCGCCGCCTGCGCTCTACATTTGGCACGACAGCAACCAGGGGCAGAGGCGAACAGGTGCGCCTGGATGATACCAGGGATTTGATTGAGACCGCCGCCGCCTTCGCTGATCCAAGGGTGAGGCCGATAGTCCCGACCTCGGGCACAGCAGAGCGCCAGGCTGTCCGTGAGGCCGTGAGCGACCCGACAGGGGCGGCAGCGCGCGCTTTGGCAAATCCGGTGATTGGTAAGTTTGAGGAGTCGCCAAGGGCGGCTAGCGTGGTCGGCGCGATATTGGCAGAGGAAGCACCGCTAATATTCAGGCAGGCAGGCAGGCAGGCGGGTATTGCAGGGCAAGACCCATTGAACGACCTGATATTCGGGCGAGAATGAATAAGTGCCACTAGCGCGCGTGTATGGCGATCTGAGAGCGATTAGGGTTCGGCCTTGCTAGACCTCAGAAAATCCGCTAGCGTTGCTGCTCTAGCGGCGAGTGCAGCCATTTTTTCAGGATGCACGACTCAGGGCGAGGAAATACGGGTAGAGGGTAAGAATTGCGAAAAATTGACGGTTATCAGGGATACTGACCAGACAACCGTCAACAGTCCTTAGTAGAGCCAGATCACATCACCGTCTTTGGACGGGTCAATGTCAACGTGTATAAAGTCCGGCGCAATGCCGATCCGAATCGGAATATTCTCTCCGCAAAGCTCACCAATGAGGCAGGTTAAGATGGCCTCCCTGGTTGAGCTGTCCTGCACGGCAATATCTACCGCCAGGCCTTCCAGGTGCGAGCTGGTTTCAGAGCCACCGATTTTCTCGTTGTGATACACGCAGCGCAGGCCACTGGTGATGTGGAAGGGAACGCTTGCCATATTGCGCGCGTTATCCAGAACGTCCAGCAGAACCGCATCCATGCGCTCTCCGACCATTTCGCAGTTACCGCACTTGCAGTCAAACTCAGTGTAGTTAAAGTGTTTCATGTTCCTCCCATATCCCCTTAGTCCAGGGGCGCGTGATTAGCACTCGCTTAGATGATACCGCAGTGGATATTCTAAACTGCGGCGTTGCCATGTGGCTATGCGTGCGCACCAGCATGCCTTGATCCTCAAGGGAGACCAGCGCGGAGCGTACCGCCTTCACTGGCACCTTGAACACGTTGGCGAGCTGGCCTGGCACCAGTGTATCCCCTGCCTGTGTGGCAGGGTGGGCCATGATTCTCTCGGATAGACTAGGCATCACAGCATCCTCAGTTGTTGGTGGCACTCGGGAACGGAATGACCAATGCGCGAACCGTCCTGGCGGTGGAACGTATAGCGGGCAAAGGACGTGTTGGAGTGGATCTGTCGCTTTCTCTTTTCAACCTTGCAGTACCTGCAGACCCAGGAGTCTGCGCCGTTTTTGGTCCAGTGGTGTATGTCTCCCATTGTTGATACCTCATTGGTCACGGCCAGCGGCGATATCGCGCAGGCGTTGCTGGTAGCGCTTGAGCGCCTGTTTAGATTCTGCATCCATTGCGTCCGCGAATTGTTTTTCGCGCTCAGCAATGCGGCGTGATCGCCTGTCGGCGCGCTCTTTGCGTGTTTTTTTGATCATACGGAACTCCATTTATTTAAACGGAGTGCAGGAGGGGAATGCGGGTAATACGTTGATTCCCTAATCACTGCACTGATTAGGTGGATAGCCCGCCGTGCAGGGCGGGCATATCCGGTTGACGTTGCTCCCTAGCCGGAGTACTGTCTACTTGCTGGCTTTACTTTGACGGGAAACCCAGCGAGTAAGCGAATCCTCTCAAACTTCCCGTCCAAAGTAAACCCCGCCGGATCAACAGTCTGCCGGTGACCCGTATGCTTGTCTGTTGACCGTGATAGTGCCGCTATAAGGAACCCTGGTAGAGCGGCAGGCGGTGGAGGCGTGTACGTTGCGTGCAGGACCGCTATCAGGCAAGGCTACGGCTGGACGAACCTGCAAGTATAGGGGCTACGGTTGCCTATATGCCCATTTGCTGACGACTCATCGTGACGAATGGCGAGCTTCCCCTCTATTGGCCAAGATGCCAAGGGGGGAAACTTGCCCAAAAACCTCCGATCTAAGCGTTCTGAATGGCGATTTATAAACATTACAGAAAGTTAATGTTTGCAGTGAATTATTAAGATTAATCAGTAGTTAATAAAAAAAAAGGGTTAGTTATCCAGATTAATTCTTGTGCTGCCTGTGGATAACTTTGCAGGTCTTGTCTATACATAAATCCCTGGTCTACATTTACCTCAAGAGTCACGGCCAGCAACCTAAGACTTGAAACACCGAGAGAGTCGGAAATGGCGAGAACAAAAGGCAGCAAGAACAAAGCCAAGGCTGAGTTCGATCAGAAACTAGATCGCGCATGTAGCAAGCGCATTGTCGGTTATGACGCGAACGGAAGGCCTATCAAATTCGACCTGGTTAACCTGCTTATTGATGTGGCTGCAGGTGTAGACGAAACCGAAAAGTGGTCGAAAGGCGATAGGCTCTCAGCAGCGAAGGCTTTGCTCGACAAACGCTACCCCAATAAGCGCGAACATAGCGGCAGTATTGAGGGCAGCGAGATGCCTACGCAGTTGGTCATAACTTATGACGATAGCCAGCGTGGTCAGCCCGTTCCAACCCCGATCTCAACAATGGGAGCTAAGGGATAGCGAGCAACGGTTTGGTGTACTGGTACTGCACCGCCGATTCGGAAAGACCTGTTATGCAGTAGACAAGCTGATACGCGATGTACTCGCGTGCGAGCTGCCAAGACCACGCGCCCACTACTTCGCGCCATTCCTCAAACAAGCCCGCGCAATCGCCTGGGACTACCTCAAAGAATTCACAGCCCATATCCCTGGTATGGACTACAACAAGGGCGAGCTGTGCGCCAACTTCCCCAACGGCGCACGCATACAGCTACATGGCGCAGATAATCCAGACACCTTCCGAGGCCAATACTCTGACAGCGTTGTACTTGATGAGGTTGCGCAAATGTCGCCGAGAATGTGGTCTGAGGTTATCCGACCCGCACTGGCTGACCGCAAGGGAAGGGCGCTGTTTATCGGCACTCCGTTCGGGCGCAACAACCTATTCTATGACCTGTTCGAAAAGGCAGCGGAGCTAGAGGATTGGAACCGCCAGCTATGGACGTGTTACGACACTGATGCGATTGACCCTGATGAACTCGCAACGCTCGCCAAGGAAATGTCGCCAGAAGAATTTGAGCAGGAAATGCTTTGTTCCTGGTCGGCGCAGGTAAAGGGTGCGTACTACGCCAAGGCGCTCGACAAGGCAGAGCGCGAGGATCGCATCTGCAGCGTGCCTTACCAGGAGGAGGTGCCCGTTGGGACAGCCTGGGATCTGGGCATAAACGACTCCACGTCGATCTGGTTCTGGCAGATATGTGGCCGCGAGATTCACTTTATCGACTACAAAGAATTCACCGGATCAGGCCTCCCTGACATTCTGCGCGAGCTTAAAACCTACCCCTATATCTATGACACTCATATCGGGCCGCACGATCTGAAAGTGAGGGAGCTTGGTTCCGGTGTCTCTCGATTGGAGACCGCTGCGCGCCTTGGTATCAAGTTCAACGTGGCGCGCAACATTCCCGTAATTGATGGCATATCCGGCGTGCGTGACGTGCTGGGGCGCTGCTGGTTTGACGAAAAGAAATGCCGCCAGGGCTTAGAGGCTCTAAGGCTATACAGGTCTGAATGGGATGACGTTAAGCGTGTAGCCAGCTTGCGTCCCGTTCACGACTGGACTTCGCACGCCTCTGACGCACTGCGCTATTTCGCCGTGGAAATGAGCAAAGGCGGTAAACAGGGGCGTGCGGGGTCTCTTAACTATGACTTACTGGACCGAATAGCCTAATGGCAAAGCTCGACGACGAAGAACTGGCAAAAATGCTTGGGCAGGAGATTAGCCAGGCAGACGGATGGGACAGTGATGAGCTGGCCAGCAACCGAGAGGATGCCCTTAATTACTACTTTGGGCGCGAGGAGGCAGCGCCATCCATGCCAGGGCGCTCAAGTGTTCAGAGCCTTGATGTAGCCGATATGCATAGCGCGGTACTCGCCGCGATGATGCCCGCCTTTGAGATTGACGACCTGGTTAGCTTTGAGCCAACCGGAGAGCAGGACATAGAGCAGTCGCGCCTTGAGTCTGATGCAGTCAATTACATGGTGATGCAAGAGAACGATGGCTATCTGCTGTTCAAACAGAGCATTCACGATGCCCTGCTGCTGCGCAACGGGCTGATAAAGGTCTGGCTGGAGGAGCGCGAAATTGTCACAACCGAAAAATACGAAGGGCTTACAGACCTGGAGGCATTCCAGATCAAGAGCCAGGCAGGGCCAACCGTTGATACCGAAATACTCAAAGAGGAAAAGGACAGCGAGGGCCTGATAAACCTCAATATCAAGCTGATAGAGGCCCGCCGCGATCTGCGCTGCACCAGCATTGATCCCACCGAGTTTATCTGGAGCCAGAACCATGACTCTATTTTCCTGGATAAAGTGCCCTTTTGCGCTGAGCGCATGTTCCCTACCCGCAGCGACCTGATAGAGCAGGGCTTTGACCGTAAACAGGTAGAAGCGTTGGCGCACGTCAACATGGACACCAAGAACGACGTAAACGCTCGCAACCGAGACAACTACGACAACACCTGGCACGCGCAGCAGAAGGCGCAGGAAGTGATAGAGGTGTGGGATTGCTACTATCGCGTCGATTATGACGATGATGGCGTGGCAGAGCTGCGCAACATCCTCTATGCCAGCGGATCCCGCGAAGTGCTCGCCAATGACCCAGTGGATTTTGTGCCCTATGCCAGCGGCACCGGCTGGATGAATCCGCACCGATTTACTGGCCTGTCCATGTTTGATCGCATGAAGGAGGTCCAGGACGCAAAGACGCGCATTCTGCGCCAATGGCTCGACAACCAGAACAGCGCCAACAATTCCCGCCTTGGTGTAGTGACCAATCTGGTCGATATGGATGATGTTCTAAATTCGCGTCCTGGTGGCGTGATTCGTATGGACGCACCTGATGCCATAACTCCCATTGTTGCGCCTGATATTGGCGCGAGCGCTCAGAACGCAATGCAGTACCTGGACACCGTGCGCAGCGAGCGAGGCGGCGCAAGTCTCGACCTGCAGACGCAGGCGGCGAACGTGATTGGCGATACCGCGTCTGGCATTGAGCGCCAGTTCTCAAGCCGCGAACAGCAGACCGCCGATATGCTGCGCACGCTATCGGAAACCCTAGTCAAAGAGACATACAAGCTGGTCCACCGAGCGATGCGCGCCTGGTTGCCAATCAATATTGAGTTCAATGCCCGAGGGCAGTTCCAGAGCGCCAATCCGAGTGAGTGGCCGCAGCGGGAGCGCGTGAACGTCAAGACAGGCCTATCAAATGCCGAGCGCCTGGCCCGCAAGGGGACCCTTGAGCAGATCATTGTGCAGCAAAAGGAATTCATGGCACAGGGCCAGGGCGGCGTGATAACCGACAGCACCAAGGTCCATAACGCGATTCTTGATTGGTCATTGTTCGCAGGCGTGGATAACCCTGAGCGCTATTGGCTCGATCCTGCCAGTCCAGAGGCGCAGCAGAGACAGCAGGCGCAAGCGCAGCAGGCGCAAGAGGAGCAGCAATTTACTCGCAAGCTCGCCACCGATGCGATCACCGTTCCGGCGCAGATTGATGGTGCCAAGGTGATTGAGGATGCCCGCCAGCACGATGAAGAACTGCAGTTCAAGTATGTGGAGCTTGGGGCGAAGCAGGAGCTGGAGGAAGCAAAAATAGTGGGCAATGCGGCCCTTGAATTGGAGAAGCAGGCAAATGCCTCTGACACTGCAGCAAGCTAGGCGACTAGTAGAGAACCCAGCCTTTGAGGCGGTGTTCGACGAATACGAGGGGCGATGCTTTGCGCAGTGGATGAATGCGACAGACCAGGCAGAGCGCGAGGCGATACACGCCAAGGCGAGCGTTGCCAGGGAAGTCAGAAATGAACTCAAAAACACGGCGATAGATATTCATGGAAACGACAGAACAGCAGCCTAACGGCAATGGTCAATGGGTAGACCCAGCACTCAAGGTGCAGGCGTTACTTGAGCAGAACGCCAGCTCTAATCGTGAGGGCTTTGTTTCTCAGCCTGACGTGACAATTGACGCACCAGATCAAGAGCAGGAGCAATCTGCTGCCAGGTCCGAACCTGAGCATCCCGAACCTGAGCAATCTGAACAAACAGATCATTCCCAAGAATCTGAGCAGGATGATGCTGAGCCAGATCAACCAGACCACGATGCAGATGCGCCAGACCACGATCAAGCCGATCAAGGCGAGCCGTTAGCTCTTGATATTGCTTCTCTTGCAGAGAAATTAGATGTTCCAGTAGCTGATCTGTATGCAATGGAAATTCCCCTTGGTGGTGATCGTGAGCCAATCACATTAGGCCAGTTCAAGGATCACGTGCAAGACCTGTATACCGTAGAGGACAGGCAGGAAGCGCTTGAGGCGCAAAAGATAGAGCACGAAAATCAGGTATTACAGGACCAGCAGGAATTGCTGGCCATGATTAACGAAAGCGGCGTAGAGCTTACGCCAGAGCTTCGATCCCGCGCCGCGCAGGCGCAGCAAATCCACGCAAGCCAGCAGCGAGAGCTGTTATTCAGCGCTATACCGGCGTGGAAAGATAACCCCGAAACGTACCAGCGAGACCGTGCCGCGATGGTGGAGACACTCGGCAATGAGTATGGGCTCACAGAGGCGCAGATTGGGGCGCAGGGTGAGGCGGTGACCATCAAAATGATGCATGACCTCACCAGGCTATTGCGCATGGAGCGGCTGAGTAACGCCGCAGCGAAAAAGGTGCCGAAACTCCCACGGAGACCTGGGAAGCCGCGCCGCCAATCCGCAAAAAGCCAAAAACAAAGCGAGGTGGTTGCCGCAGGGCGCGCCGCCACCGATCCCTATGACAAGGCGCAGGCAGTCAAGGCACTGCTATCGCCGAAAATGTGAGAATTTGAATTATGGCAACTTCTGATTATTGGAGTTCGGCTGATCTCAAGGCCATTGATTTTGGTGGACTGATTGGGGAGGACGTTATGCGTCAAATCTTCGATATCAGTTCAATTTCCCTTCCCTTCACCGACATGATCGGCAGCGATAGTGTCGAAAACAGCTACTATGAGTGGCAGATCGACAAGCTGGCACAGCCTGACATTACCAACGCCAAGGTAGATGGCCAGGACACCCAGGACGCGAACGATGCAGGCGTGAATGGCGCGCGAGTGGGCAACCAGGCGCAAATCAGCACCAAGAACGTCATTGTGACGACCAGGGCCCGCAATTCAGACCGGATTGGCACCAGCGACTCACTGGCGCTGCAGGTTATGCGCCGCAGCGAAGAACTGCGCCGCGATGTTGAGGCTATCATGCTGACGCAGCAGGCCTCAGTTGCTGATGATGGCGACACCACTCCTGGCAATGTCGGCGGCTTCTATGCCTGGCTCACTACCAACACAGATCGCGGTGTCGGTGGTCTTGATGGCGGTTTCTCAGCCGGTACGGTTGCAGCACCAACGCCTGGCACAACTCGCGCGCTGACCGAAACAGCGATCCGCGATATGGCCCAATCGGTGTGGGAGCAGGGCGGCAATCCCTCCAAACTCATGTCAACGCCTAATGCGATCCGCGAGCTGTCCAACTACATGTTCACCAGCTCAGCGCGCATT
>Ga0180437_10005579_pt1 | contig 17144 bp, 15 predicted proteins | sample SS_ome_4_FD_132410 | JGI IMG/M metagenome (GOLD analysis project Ga0180437, IMG submission 132410) | Hypersaline lake sediment archaeal communities from the Salton Sea, California, USA - SS_3_D_1 metaG | ecosystem: Environmental > Aquatic > Non-marine Saline and Alkaline > Hypersaline >... | reverse complement strand
TGAACCCTCAACCGTCCACCCTCCCCCCTCAACTCTGAACAGTCCCAGTTGCTCGGGCGGCTGCCGCCGTAGCGACCCCGTCCGCGACGTGGCACCCCACCCCTGCTGCGGGTGCACCCATAGCGCAAAGGGGGCAAGTTTCGCTTGACTTGCCGATTGCGTGATGTAGTAGAGTATAGCGGGTTTTCACCCTAACGGCCGACGACGGGCAGCGTCGGAAGATTCCGGCTGCGACGATTCTGCCGGCTGGGCGGAAAGGCAGGTAGACGATGCCCGTACTTCTCGTTGACTTGGCGTTTGCCCTCCTCGTGGCGGCAACCGGCGTTGGCTTGGGCTGGTGGCTTCGCGGCGGGGCTTTCAAAGAGCAGGCGGATGACGAGACGCGCCGGGCGCAAGAGGTCCTAGGGCGTTTGCACGACTTGGCGGCCCGCGTGGCGGCCGACGTCGGCGAACACAGCAGCCGCGTGGAAGAGATCAACGAGGAGTTGACCGCCAGCGAGATGCCCGACCCCGACGTGGTGGTCTCGGCCTTGGACCGCCTGGTCAAGGCGAACGATCGCATGCAGAAGCAGCTTGCCTCGGCCGAGGAGCGGCTCAAGGAGCAGGCCCGGCAAATGGAGTCCGCCGCCACCGAAGCCCGCACCGACGTGCTGACCGGGCTGGCCAATCGCCGCGCGCTGGACGACGTGGCCGCCGGCTGCCTCGCCGACTTCCGGAAGACCGGCAAGAGCTTCTCCATGTTGATGATCGACGTCGATCATTTCAAGAAGTTCAACGATCGGCACGGCCATCAGGCGGGAGACGAGGTGCTGCGGCAGGTGGGCGGCATCCTGCGACAAAACACCCGCCCCGGCGGGCTGGCTGCCCGCTACGGCGGCGAGGAGTTCGCCCTCGTCCTGCCCGGCGTGTCCGTCGCCGATGCCGTCGAGGACGCGGAGCGCGTGCGAACCGCCATCGACCGCGCCCGCTTTCGCTTCGCCGGCTCCGAGCTCCACGTGACGGCCAGCGTCGGCGCCGCGGAGTTGATCAGCGGCGAGGACGTGGCGACGATGATCAAGCGGGCGGACGCGTCGCTCTACGCGTCGAAGGAGGCCGGCCGGAATTGCACGCACTGGCACGACGGCAAGAAGTGCTGGCCTGTAGGGCAGAAGCCCCAACAAGCGCCCCAGCCTTCCGAGCCGCCCGGCAAGACGGCAGCCGCCGCGGACCGCCAGGCTCCGCCGCCCGCTCCGGCCCCGCGGCAAGAACCGCCGCAAACCGCCCCGCCGCAAGCGATCGAGATCCAGGCGGCGGCGGCTCCCAAGCAACAGCCGGCGCAAGCGACGCTTTGCGACGGTGAGACGTTCTGCTCCATGCTCAGCGGTCGTCTGGCCGAGTGGCGGCGCGGCGGCGCGGCGCCTTGTGTGCTATTGGTGCACGTTGACAAGCACGAGGCGATTGTGTCCCAGCACGGCGGCGGCACCGGGAGCCGGGTGTTCCACACGACGGTCCAGTTTTTGCGGGCGGCGGTCCGCGACATGGACCTGGTCGCCCATTATGAAGACGCCACCTTCGCCTTGATGCTCCCCGGCGCGGGTCTGGCCAACGCCGTGGGCGTGGCCGAACGGCTTCGCCAGGCCATCACCCGCTGCACCCTGCCGGCCCTTGGCGGCCGCGTGCGGTTCACCGTCAGCATCGGCGGCGCCGAGGCGACGCGCGGCGACGACACCCGGCGGCTGCTGGAGCGGGCCCGGGAAGCGGTCGACGCGGCGAAGCAGTCGGGCGGAAACTGCTGCTACTTCCACAACGGGCAGTGGTCCGAGACCGTCGGGGCCACCCTGGAAAAGGTGCAGGCCGGCTAATCCCGGTTCGACAGTTTCACCACCTTGGGCTGGACCAGCCGCTGGAAGTCGGCGTAAGCCAATCGGATCAGTTCGGTGTGGGAACCGGCGTTGAAGGCGATTTCCCTGTCCGCCGACAGGGTCTGCGACACGATCACCGGCATGTCGTAGAGGTTCCCGAACGGCGGCATCGCCCCCAACTCGCAGCCGGGGAACGCGTCGCGGAAGTCCTGTTCGGTGGCCAGTTCCGCCTGCGACGCTCCCGTGGCCGCCTCCAAACGATCGAAGTCCACCTGGTGGCTGGCCGGCACGACGGCCATGGCCATCTTCCCGTCGATCTTGACCATCACCGTCTTGGCCAACTCCTTGCCGGGGATGTGCGCGCTGGCCGCGATTTCCTGCGCCGTGATCGCCGGGGAATGGCTGATGGTCACGTACTTGACCTGGTGATGGTCAAGAAACTCCTTGAGCTTTGCCACGGGCATGATCGTCTCCTCAACAATGGGACCGGGTGATTTCCCGCGTGGCAGGCCCAGCCACGCTACCGGGCATCCAATCGGCCCCCATAATAGGGAATATGCAAGGGCCGGTCAATGCCCTGGTGTGGGGGGGCAGAATCCGGTCTCCCTTTCCCTCAATGGCTCGCGCGCCTAACATTGCGTGAACATGCCGCCGAGCGCCTCGCCTGGATCGAGCCGGGCAGCCGCTCGTTGACTGGCAGAAGCCGGCATGTTACCGTAGGCTGGATTACGTCTTCTCAATTGTGGTAATAGCTTCGGGCCCGTGCGGAGAGCGAGCATCACGCGTTCGGATCGCTGCCCTCCCGCACTCGCGTCGACACGCGCGTTCGCGTTGCGCTCATTCGAGTCGTAGTGGAGGAAAGCCGACATGGCGCTGAAAAAGAGAGGTGCGGGGCGCAAGAAGGCTGCTGTCGGCGGAGCCGCCAAGATCAAGCGTCGGCCGGTCAACAAGCCGGCATCGCCCGCTCGCCGCCAGAAGCCGGTCAGAAAAAGCCCTCAGCCGCGGGTGTGGCGGCGGGTGGCGAAGCTGGCCACCGATGGCCTGACGGCCCTCGACGCCGGCAATCTGGCCGAAGTCCGCAGCTACCTGGAAGCGATCCGCGCCGTCGGCCTCTGCTCGGAACAGTCCTGACGCGCAACCCGCACGGCTCCCCCGAGGGCGCCGGGAGAGGATCCGCTGCCGGCATGCGATTCACCCCGCGGGGCGGGTTTACTCCGCTTCGCCGCCCTGCGGGCCCAAGGCGTCTTCCATGCCGTCGATGTAGCTTCGCAGCCGCTCCAGCTCGTCGGTCACGTGCCGCAGCTTGAGCATGTTCTCCACCCGCTTCAACAACTCCAGCTTGTTGACGGGCTTGCTCAAGAAGTCGTCGCAGCCGGCCGCCACCGCCCGCTCGATGTCGCCCAGCTCATTGAGCGCCGTGACCATCAAGATCATGATGTCGCGGGTGTCGGGATCCTCCTTGATCAGCTTGCAGGCCTCGAACCCGCTGAGCTTGGGCATCATGATGTCCAGCAGGATCAGGTCGGGCTGGAGCTGGGCCACTTTGTCGAGCGTATCGCGGCCGTCGACGGCAACCGCCGTCTCGCAATCTACCTCGGCCAGATACGCCTGGAGCAGCTCGACATTGGTCGGATTGTCGTCGGCGATCAAGATCATGCTCTTGGACATCGCAACTTGCGTCCACTCGTCGGAAGAAAGGGACTCAATGTCAACTCTAAGCCACGATTATAAAGGGGCCGGGGGCTCGGGGATAGGGCCCCCGATGCCGGGGCCGCCCGGGGCACAAAGCGGCGCGTTCTCCGGCGGCTAACCGGCCTACGCCCCCATGACCACCTTCGTCAGTGCCTCGACGAAGAAGAACTCGCCCCACATCACCGACGCGTCGACGCCCAGGTCTTTGGTCGTGTGGCAGATGCCGTGTTCGGTGAACGCCCAGGGGAGCTTCCGGCGGCCGCCCCGGCGGGGCTTTGATATCGCATTTTGCGACATCAAAGCAGTAAGCTCTTGCTGCGTAAGGTGATTCGCGAAATTCTCAGGAAACGTCTCGGCGAGGTGGCACTGCCGGATCGCGAATTGCGGCTGTCCGGTGCCACGGGCTTGCCCGTGCTCCTGCGAGTGGTACTTGCGGCCGGGAATCGCCAAAAGGGTTGCCGCGGCGAGTGGCAAGGAGAGGACGTGCAGTGAACGCCGAGTCAGCCGTCAGCAACGGCCCCCGCAGAGACGTTTCCGGCAATGCCATCTGCAAGCACCGGCGACAAAAACCACTGGCAAGCCAGTGCCACCCAGCCGGAAACACATAACTGCACTCCTAGACCTGCTGGCCGGAAAGTGACTGCCATGTCCCATCCCAGTGGACTCGGACCTTGATGACCGCTGGATCGGTGTCTTCCGCTGACACTTGAACCGTAAACACGTAGTCTCCAGCGTCATTTAGACTCCACGCGGGTTGGACTCGCACCGAAAGAACCTTGGAGTTGTCGACGGTGGCAGCAGCATCAACCCAGTGGGCTACCCCGGGGAGCAGATCACGTGCTGACGCGCAACCTGAGGGGTCGTGCGTCCAAATCAGCGGCCGCACATCATTGGGGAACATGTCCATACCGTTCGCCTCGGATCCCACCCTCTGGATACCGACGAGGAAAGCCCGACAGTTCTTCGCAGCTTTTCGCCTGTTGGCGTTCACCACTCTGACCCGGAGCCAGCGCGAGAGCGCTGAAGGATCAAGGCCAACGGTGTTGCTCTGCGATTTGACATCCCGGTTATTTTCGAAGCTAAGACGGAGCTTTGGACGCTTCCAGTAATCCTGGAAAATTGCATATACGACAACGGCGAGCGTCCCCACCGCAGCGAACCATTGCCCCACGGCATCAATTGCAGTCCAGTCCATCGATTTTCTCCAGCAGCAAGTTCCCCCAACTGGTTCTTCGTTCTCGAAGTGGGAAGATTTACACCTCTCGTGTTGCGGACATTGAGACGCCCGGACCGTCGTTCTTTTCGGCCGAGCCCATTCTCCTACCCGAATCACTATTTGCCGGGATCCGCAATTTCCGACTCAGCTCAGAATACCTCAGATTGCGCGTTTGAGAGAGCGACTTCACAAGCAAAACTCGGAGTAACTCGCCCGCGGGTCCCGCGGATTGCCGCCCGCGGGCTTGAGGGAGCTTCCTTCGTGTGACTACTACTTCCCCTCCATCACCACCTTCGTCAGCGCCTCGACGAAGAAGAACTCGCCCCACATCACTGATTCGTCGACCCGGGTGCCACCGATAGAAAACGATCGTTTCTCGGGGTGGCCGCGATAGCTCTGCTATCGGGGTGCCGCAGGCACAGGAGGTTCCGCCAATCCCTCTTGCCGCTGCTGCGGCCCAGATAGCCAAGCTATCTGGGTTACCCGCTTTGTTGGCCGGATCATCGTGTTCTCGCGCCCATCTACAGGCTACTTCCCCTCCATCACCACCTTTGTCAGCGCCTCGACGAAGAAGAACTCGCTCCACATTACCGACTCGTCGACGCCCAGGTCTTTGGCCGTGTGGTAGACGCCGTGCTTGAGAATCCCTTCCCAGCCGGGGGTGTCGATGGCCAGGTATTCGGGCGTGACCAGCGTGTCGAGCATCACCAGGGCCGTGTTGTGGTAGACCATCGCACGCTCGCGCGATTTCGTCTGCCCCGCCAGGTCCAACAGCCCGCTGGCCGCAATCGCCGCCGCCGAGCTTTCTTTTTGCGGGCCCCAGGGGAGCGGCTTCGACAGATCAGCGTCGAAATCCCAATAGGGGATCTTGTCCGGCGGCAGGTGGGTGAGCCAGTATTCGGCGTTCCGCTCGGAGACCGCGAGGAACTCGTCCATCCCGGTCAAGGCGTAGACCTTGCTGAAGCCGTAGAGCGACCAGGCCAGGCCGCGGGCCCAGCAACTGTCGCCCCGCAGCCCCTGGTGCGTCGTCTGTTCGAGGAACTGGCCGGTTTCCAGGTCGAAGACGCCTTCGTGGGCCGTGGAGCCGTCGGGGCGGACGAGCTTGTCGCGGGTCGTCCGCGCATGGGCCAGCGCCACCCGCATCAACTCCTCGTCGCCCGTCACCTTGGCCGCGTAGAAGATCAAGGGGACGTTCATCATGATGTCGATGAACAACGACTGGGGTCCGATAAACGACGCCAGGTGCTGCCCCTTCTCCATGAACCGCATTGCCAGGGTGCGGCCCGCCTGCAAGACGATCTGGTGGATTCTCTCGTCGTGGCTGAGCTGGTACCAGGGCAGATAGGTGTTCAAGAAGATGAACCCCAGGTCGTGGACGTTGCGATCGTACTGGCGATGTTCCAGGAGCCGGGAATAGTGCTCGGCCCGCTCGCGCCACGCGGTCTTGCCGGTCCGCTGGAAGAATTTCCACATCATGCCGGCGAAAAACCCGCCCGTCCAATCGGTCCACAGCTCGCCTTCGTGGAACCACTTGCCCTCTTCGGTGTAGATGGGGAAGAAGTCGGGGTGGCGGTGCAGGGTGGCGGCGACTTGCTTCTCGGCGAACTCCAGGGCCGCGGTGTAGGCTTGGATCCGGTCTCCGCTCATGGCATTCCCTTTCCTGGCTGGAGGGGAGGCGGCAACGGTGGCACTTGGGCCCCATCGTATCGGGCCCCGCCTTGCCGGTAAAGCACCCGCCGGCAAGTTGCCTTCGGCCCGGGCATCAGGCAAGATACCGCTTGTGAACGATCCGACGCTGCACATCGTGCTCTACCAGCCCGAGATCCCCTACAACGCCGGAGCGGCGGGCCGCCCCTGCGTTCCGCTGGGGGCGAAGCTCTGGGTGGTGCGTCCGCTCGGGTTCCGCATCGACGACCGCCAACTGAAGCGGGCGGGCCTGGATTACTGGCCGCACCTCGATTGGGAAGCGGTGGACGATTGGGAGATGCTCATCCGCCGGCTCCCGGAGCGGCGGCCGTGGCTCTTCTCGAAGACCGCCGGCCGGCCCTACACCGCCGCCCGCTTCGAGCCCGGCGACGTACTCGTCTTCGGCAGCGAGTCACAAGGGCTGCCCCGCCGCGTCCTCGACCAAGATCCCGACCGCTGCCTAAGAATCCCGATCCGCCCCCAAGCCCGCAGCCTCAACCTCTCCGTAAGCGTCGGCGTGATTGCGTTTGAGGCACAGAGGCAGTGGGCGGCGGAGTGAGAGGGAAGGTTGGAAAAAGGGTTGGAAAAAGGGGACATCACTGATTTTGGCGAGATGGCGACGACCGATAGTCAATGATCTCCCCTTTGTCTCTGCACCACACTTCCCTGAGTGCCAGTCCGGTGACAGCGCCGACAGGGACGCCACTTCCGATTGTCAGAGGCGCCGGCACTTGTGCCCACAGGGCGAAGAACTGGCCCATGAGACCGCCAACGACCAGCCCGCCGCATAGCCAAAGCGGTCTATACGCCAACCCGAGTTGGCGAAGGGCCAAACATAGGGCAGACGTCAGCAAGCCAAGGGGAATCGTCAAGAACCAAATGAACGCTAGAAGAACGAATCCTCCCACCACCGAACCGGGCAAGCGCACGAGAAGAGGAGTATCGTGCCAATCTGCTTCGCAAAACGTGTATACGGCACCGCCCACCGCCGGTGCAAGAAGGGAAACGATCAACATGTGCGACACGAAACGGAGCAAACGCGCCCTCCTGTTGCAGCCTGACTGGAAAATCTTGCAGATCAGGCTGCAAAAATGGGACATCATTGATTTCGGCGTAATGATAGCCGATAATCAGTGATGTCCCCTTTTTTGCTCCCTAGTCACTCCAGACCATCTCCGGCATCATCAGCACGGCGCCTTCCTGCTGGAGCAATTCGAGCCGCAGGATGGCGGTCTTCACGGCTTCGGTCCGCTGGGGGTCGACGCCCTCCAGAAGCGGCAGCACGCTTTGCCAGATTGCTCCTTCGGACTGAAGCGAGCGCAGCCCGGCGGAGAGCGAGATCCGCCCGTCGTCTTCGTCGCCATCGGTCAGATCGCCGAAGAGCTGCTCCATCGGGTTCTTGGGCCGCGGCAGCACGCGGACGTCGTACTCCCCTTCCTCCAGCTTGGCCTCCTTAGCGGCGAATTGGACGGCCTCGTCGAAGCCGCCGATCTGGTCGACCAGCCCCAGCTCGAGGCCCTGCCGGCCGGTGTAGACGCGGCCGCCGGCGATCTGGTCGATGGGCTTTTTGAGCCGCTTGCCGCGGATGGCCACGACGTGGCTCTTGAAGACCTCGTAGATCTCGTCCATCCACGCCTGGAGCTGCTTTCGCTGCGCGGCGGTGAAGACGCTTTCGGAGCTGAGCAGGTCGGCGTTGTCGCCGCGGGCGTAGGATTTCCACTGGATGCCCAGCTTGTCCCACATCGCGGTGGTGGCGAACTTGCCGCCCACCACGCCGATCGATCCGGTGATCGTCATGTTGTCGGCGAAGATCGTCTCGGCGCCGCAGGCGACATAGTAGCCGCCGCTGCCGGCGACGTTGCCCATCGACACCACAAACGGCTTCTTCTCGGCCACCTCCTTGGTGGCGCCGAGGATGATCTCGCTCGCCACGGCCGAGCCGCCGGGCGAATCGATCCGCAGCACCACGGCCTTGATCGAATCATCCTCGGCCGCCTGCTCCAGCGCCTTGCGGATCGGCGTGCTGTAGGCGCCGTCGATGGTGCCGAAGGGGCTGGGGTCGGGCTTGCCGGGAAGGATCGGCCCTTCGACGTAGACCACGGCCACCGCGTCTTTGCCGGCCCTCTTCACGTCGGGCCCGCCGAGCAGCTTCGCCCAGAGTTGCAGCATCCCCAGCGGCGACGAAAAATCGATCTCGGACTCCTTCTTCTTGCCGTACTTCAGGTCGAGCTTCATCCCGTCGCCGTATTCCGACTCCAGCTCGGCCACGAACCCGGGGCGGAACTCGACCGCGTCGATGATCCCCTGCTTCTTGGCCTGCTCGGACGAGTAGAGACCTTCGTCGATCCACTTCCGCACTTGCTTGGGGCTTTTGCCCCGGCCATCTGCGATCTCTTCCAGCATGCTCTCAAAGAGGCTGTCCAGCAGCCAGTTCTGCATCTCTTCCGCCTCGGGGCTCGGCCCGGTCCGCATGAAGATCTCGGCCGCGCTCTTGTAGTCGCCGCAGGTGAGGTAGTCGGGCACGACGCCGATCTTGTCCAGCAGCCCCCGCGCGTAAGGCGTCTCGCCATACAAGCCGGTGAGCAACAAATACCCCGTCGGCGCCATGCTCAGCCGCGAGGCTCCGGAGACGAGCACGTAGCGGCCGGTGGAGAGCATGTCGGCGTGAACGTAGACCTCCTTGCCGGCCGCGCGGATCGCGTCCATCGCCGTACGGATCTCCTCCATCTGCCCGAAACCCAGCGACGTGTTGCCCAGGAGCAGGACGACCGCCGTGACGTCGTCGTCGTCGCGGGCTTTGTTCATCCGCTCGATGAGGTCCTTGAAGGCCTCGGTCCGCATCGCGGTGAAAAGGAAATCCTCGCTGGGGGTTTCCTTGAGCGGACGATCGAGCGAGAAGACGGCGACCACCGCCTCCTCGACTTTGGGCTTCTCGGCGGCCTGGACGCTTGGGGCCGGGACCAGCAACGTCGCCAGCACGATGGCCGCCACCCAACTTGCCAGTTTCGTGTTCATGGGATCGCTCCTCGGAAAGGTACGGCTGTTCCGCTTTGGCGCAATTGTAGCATCCCGGCCGGGCGGGAACGTAAGGCGCCGGCCGGGGTCCTATTGTATTAAGCCAATAATACAAGTGCTGCCGCTCCCCGTCAACCCTCGCCGACTGTGGAAACCCCCAGGAAAGCGGCGACCAGTCGCCGCACTCCAAGGAAACGTCGCTTGTGTCGGGCCTAGACGTTGTTTCGCCGCGGGCGCCGCGATATTGGCGGCGACCGCCGGCTCCGCCCGCCCGGTTGCAGCGTCCGCTTTCCGTCTGATATCGTGGCGGCACGTCCGCACCTGCTGAACCGCGACCCCAACCATCCCCCGAGGTGTCCCGCCCGTGCCCAAGTTTTCTGCCGAAAAGCTGACGCAGTTTGCCGCCGATCTCCTCTCCGCCGGGGGGGTGGGCCGCGACGAAGCCCTCACCATCGCCCAAAGCCTCGTCGACGCCAACCTGCGGGGATGCGACTCGCACGGCCTGATGCGGATCCCCTACTACATCGAGGCGATGACCAAGGGCGAGGTGACGCCCGGGGCCGAGTTCGAGGTGCTTCGCGAGGGCCCGTCGCTTCTGACCGTCGACGCCCATTGGGGATTCGGCCAGCCGCAAGCCAGGCGGCTCACCGAGCGGCTGATCGAAAAGGGCAAGCGGACCGGCGTGGCCGTCGGCACGATGATCCGCTCGTCGCACGTGGGGCGCTTGGGAGAATACTGTGAAATGGCCGCTGCCGAGGGATTGGTCTCGATGATGACGGTCAACAACCACGGGTCGGCCCGACGTGTTGCACCTCCCGGGGGGAAGGCGCCGCGGCTGGGTACGAACCCTCTGGCTGTAGGAATCCCCCATCAAGATGAGCCGGTGGTGCTCGATTTCTGCACCTGCGCGGCCGCCGAAGGGAAGGTCCGCGTGAAGAAGATCGCCGGCGAGCTTTGCCCCGACGGCTGGCTGCTGGACAGCGAGGGCCGGCCCACCGACGACCCCAACACGCTCTACGCCGATCCGCCCGGCACGATTCGACCGATGGACAAAGACCAGCCCTACAAGGGCTTTGGCCTGGGCTTGATGGTCGAGATCCTTTCCGGCGCCCTTTCTGGAGGCGTATGTGCCCGAGAGAAACCGATCAACCAGATCGGCAACTGCGTCTTCATGCTCGTGCTGGATCCGGCCCATTTTGGCGGAGCGGAGCACTTCGGGGCCGAGGTCTCCTTGTTGCTCGACTTCGTCCGCGGCTGCCCTCGCGTGGAGGGCGTCGACGAAATCCTCTTGCCGGGCGACCCGGAGCGCCGCACGCTCGCCGCGAGAGTCTCCGAGGGAATCCCCTTCGACGAAGGCAACTGGTCGCAGTTGGCCAAGTTGGCCGAGCGGCTCGGTGTGCCGCGAGGACCCCGGGCGCTGCAGGATCCGGGCTAGGCCCGCTGCGAGAAGGCGATGCCTTCGATCTCCACCAGGAGCTCGGGGCGGCAGACGTCGGCCACCGCGTAGACGGTGGGCAGCTCCCCCAAGCGCGCTTCGCAGACCGCCCGGCACTTGGCGTAGTCTTCCTGCCGCTTGATGTACACCCGCACCAACGCCAGCCCTTCGAGCGTGGTTCCCAAACCCGGCATCCCGTGGGCGGCGAGGTTGGCCGGGCTGATCAGCGCCTCGATGTTGTCGAGCGTTTCGCGGGTTTGGCCTTCGATGTCGCCGACGTGGCGGGTTTCGGCGTTGGTGATGCTGGCCGTCCCCGAAACGAGGACCGTCGCGTACGGGCCGCAGCTCAGCGCCATCGCCCGCGAAAACTTGGGGCTTTTCGGGCTGTATTTCGCCGCGTAGGCAAAGGCCGAAGTCTGGCGGGGATTCTCCAGCGGCACGGCCACGATGTCGCGGCGGTCGGTGACCAGGGCGATGCAGCTCATCGCCACGTCGCGGTCGTCGGTGCCGATCCCCGTGCTGGCCGGATAAACGACCCCGTCAAAGCCGGGCAGAACGAGGTCGGGGGCGAAACAGATGCCGTCGAAGAAATCGGTGCGGGCGCGGTTCAGCTCTTTGTACCGCTGGGTGTTGCCTTCCGGCCCGACGATGTCGCCGAGATAGAGCCACGTGCGGATCACCTGGTCGAAGCGGACGCCGCGGCTGGCCAAGAGGTCCTTCATTTTTGCGAACGCGCTGAGCGACCGTTCGTAGACGCAAGGCGACGGCGTGTCGGGCACGATCTGGGCGGCATGGACCCAGGAAATGTCGCTGTGGGTGGTCACCACCAACTGGTCGCTGATGCGTTGGATCTGGACCTCGCCCAGCCCCCGCCCCACGCCCAGCGCCTCGATCGACAGCAGCTTGCCGCAGCAGGGCGGCTGGAAGATGTACGAGGTCGCCGGCAGCTCGTCGCCGTAGAACTTTTCGATCAGCCCGCGGCAACAGTTCAGATGCTTCGCATCGCTCATGAACACGGCCTGCTGGACGATCGATCCGCGCGTTCCCTCCTCCTCGATGACGGCCCGGATGGTGCTCAGCGCGTCCTCGGCCTGCGCCTTCATGTTCCCGCCGACTCGGGGGACCGCCGCGGCGTAGACGTGGCGGACGTCGTTCAGCTCGACTACCGAGTAGCCGATGCCGTCGCTGGATTCTTTCCGGATCATACTCGTCCTCTGGCGGGGCGCTTCCCTACGCGAAGCAGGCGGGTGGGATCTGTCGGAGGGATGTAAACAATGTAAGCTGCCCGCCCGCCTCCCGTCAACCAAAAGCCGGGGGTGTTTCATACCGCCCCCTCCGCGGGGGTGAAAGATGGCAGCACGGCGATCCGCTCCCGCCGTCGGCAACCGCCCCACCAACGCCAGGCTGTAGACCGCAAAGCCGTCGCCTCGGACGATTGCGTCGAGGGATTCGAGCGCCGCAGGGGGAGCGGCGGCCGCCGGCCCGGCGACGACGAGGTATCGGGCGCCTCGGCGGCGGCAGTCGTCCAGAAGACGCGCCAGTTCCGGCGCGTCGGGAGCGACCGCCCAGCCTGGCCGATTGCAGTAGTAGACCAGGTCGATCGTCGAGCCGTGCATCGTGACCACGGGCTCGCCGGGGGCGGTGAGTTTCTGGACGGCTTCTCCGGCCGCCACGACGGCGCGGTCTTCGTCGGGCGTGATGAAGGCCGGCTTGGCGGCATAGCGGAGCGAAAACACCAGCGCGACGACGAGCAGGCCGGCCGCAGCGGTTCGGCCCGGCTTGACCCGCTCCCATACCACTTGCCAGCCCAGCCCGACCATGATGCAAAGCGGCGGCAGCACGGCCATCCAATAGTAGTTCATCTCGTAGAACTTCCGCGGCAGGGCGAGCATCAAGAACACGGAAGCCGCCAGCCACGCGGCATGCTGCCGCCAGCGGCGATTGAGCACGCCCGCCAAAGCAAGCGAAAAGCCGATCGGCGTGAGCACGACGGTCGCCGCGTCGTCGAGCATCTGTTTCCAGAAATCGGCCGAGGCCAGCATCGCGTGCGTGATGCTGTGGGCCGAGACGCTCTGGCGGACCGAGTAGAACACGCGATCGGCCAGCGGGCCGCCGGGGACCGTCACCAGCGCGTGGTGATACCAGAAGGCGGCGGGGACCATCGCGACGGCCAGCGCCGCCAGCGTAAGGCCGACGCGGAGGCCGCTTGACCGCGATGCGGCGCGGTCGCGCGGGGGAAAGAGCACCATGGTCGCCAGCGGCAACAGCAGCACGAGCATGTAAATCTTGGTCAAAAGCACCAGCGCCAGCGCCGCGGCTGCCGTGGCCAGCCACGGCCGGCGGCCGCCGACAAGCCAGCGGTCTAGTGCATAGAAGGTTGCCACGGTGAAGAAGACCAGGGACGGCTCGAGCATGAAGCTTTGGCCGCAGAGGATGCTCACCGGAGCCAGCGCCAGGGCCAGCCCGACGCCGACGGCCGCGGCCGGTGAATGCCTTCGGCGGACGAAGAGGAACAACAGCGCCACGGCCGCCCCGCTGAAGGCGACCGAGGTGGCCCTGCCCCAGACGTCCAGCGAGCCGCCGAACGCCCGCCAGAGCCCGCCTGACAGGTAGGCTGAGATGGGCCATTCGAGCATGTGCAGCGAGCGCTGCCCACCGACGAGGCAATCAAGCATCGGATAAGCGAGGCCGGTCCGGCCTTCGGCCCAGTTTCGGGCGATCATGGCGTAGACGACGTTCTTGGTGGCGAAATTGCCGACCAGGGGGCGGTTGATCGCCGGCAAGCGGACCGCGACTGTCAGAAGGACCAGCAGCCAGAGTGCCGCCGACCCCCTGAGGTCGGGGAATCCCTCGATTTCGGATTCCGCGGCAGGCGATCGCGTCACGCCCAACCTCGGGGGGACAAAAAGTGGAAAAAGATGCGGATTAGCGAAGCTGTTCGGCCGAATATAGCGTTGCAGCGGAGTCTGCAATAGAGAAGATAGGCGCTTTGAAAAGAGCAGGAAGGCTGTCCGAGGTTTACGCTTGGGTCGGAAAGGGGTCCTTCGATGATGCGTCCCTGTTGGGTTTGGGTTGTGGTCGGTCTGCTGGCGGTGACGGCCGGTTGTCGCATGTGTGCCAGTTGCAACGACTACAGCGGTCCGGTGCTGGACGGCTGTTGCCCGGGCGGTTGCGGCGACGGGCCGCGAGCGGGCTCGATCCTGTCCGGAATGCCTGCGATGCCCGCTGTGCCCGCCATGGAGTCGATGGTCCAGGCAACCCCCGACCACACGCCGCCGCCCAACGGCAACTCGATCCTGGAGCCGCAGCCACAGGTGAGCTACGTTCCGCCGAGCCCCAAAGGCGGCAGCGCCCGCCTGCACCCCGAGTTCGGCGTCGACCCCAGAATGATCCTCTCGATCACCGACCGCAAAGTCGGCGAGGAGCTGGACGAGACGCCGCAGGAATCCCCGCAACTGGTCGACAAGCCGGCCCGGGAATCTTCCGGCTGGTCCAGCCCGCAGCCGGCCGGCCAGAGCCACTGAAGCAGCTTCTGATGGAAGCACTCGCTGAGCGGGTATTCGTCGTTTTCAACGTCTGCGAGGGGCTGCTTTGGATCGGGATCGCCGCGGGCTTCGCGGTCGTCTGGCAAAGGAAGCGGCGAAACGGGGACCTGATGCTCGCCGCGGGGCTCCTCTTCCTGGCGTTCGGCATCTCGGATTTCGTCGAGATTCACACCGGCGCGTGGTTCCGGCCCTGGTGGCTTCTTGTCTGGAAGGGCTCTGCGCTGGCCGGACTGGCGGTGGTCCACGTCGCATTCCGGAGACGGCGGTCGAGTCGCCCAGCGAGTGAGTAGCGGCCGCTCGATTGTCTTTGCCACCGGTTGTTGCCCCCGGTGAATCACCGGGGGCTAAAGGAATCAGCGGGGGCTAAAGGAAAAGCCACACGAACAATCGCTTGCCATTCGCCGGCTGATCCGTCACAATGCCGGCGAATCCGGCGCATCGCCTTTGCGCCGGCGACCGAACTGCGAAGCTCTGGGGACGCGCTATCCGATGAGCGACCAGCAATCGACGGGGCGTGAGCGGGAGGCCGTCGCGGCCGGATTGACGACGATCGAGTCGCCGCCGGCGACCGTCCCAGGTATTCTCCTCCGCTTGGGACCGGGGTTGATCATCGCGGGCGCGATCGTCGGCTCCGGAGAGCTGATCGCGACCACCAAGACCGGTGCCCAGGCCGGCTTCTGGCTCCTCTGGCTGATCCTGATCGGCTGCGTGATCAAGCTCTTCGCCCAGGTCGAGTTCGGCCGCTACTCGATCTCGTCGGGCAGGACCACGATGACTGCCTTGAATCGGGTGCCGGGGCCGCGGCTGCGGGTGAACTGGGTCTTGTGGTGCTGGCTGTTCATGTTTGTGACCACGCTGGCCCAGTTGGGCGGGATCGTCGGCGGCGTGGGCCAGTCGCTGGCGATGAGCCTGCCGATCACCGGCGACTTCAATCGGTTGTTGAACGAGCAGGACGCGTGGAGTAACGACGGGGCGGAATTCGAGGCCGAGGTGCGCCAGAGTGAGGCGGCCGCGCTGGCCGACGCCGACCTCGACGTCCGCCGGGCCGCGGAAGCCCGCGTGCGGGCCGCGGTCGAAGAGCGTCTCGGTGGACCAAGGCCGGATCGCAGAACCCGCGACGACGTCTATTGGGCCGTCGCCGTGACGGCGATTACGGTCGTGCTTCTGGTCAACGGCCGCTACCGCATGATTCAGAACGTGGCCATGTTCTTCGTGGCTTCGTTCACGGCAGTGACGATCTTCAATCTCTTTGCGCTGCAGAGCCACGCGGCCTGGGCGGTCCACTGGAGCGACTTGAAGGAGGGGCTGAAGTTCCGCCTGCCGCCGGCGACCGAGACTCTCGGGCGGTCGCCGCTGGCCACGGCCCTGGCCACCTTCGGCATCATCGGCGTGGGCGCCAACGAGCTGATCACGTATCCCTACTGGTGCCTGGAGAAGGGCTACGCCCGATTCACCGGGCCGCGGGAGGAGTCGGACGCCTGGGCGTTGCGGGCGCGGGGTTGGATGCGGGTGATGCGGTGGGACGCCTGCATCTCGATGCTCGTGTTCACGTTTGCCACGGTGGCGTTTTACCTGCTCGGCGCGGGCGTGCTCCGCCGCAAGGGCCTCGATCCCGAGGGCAACCGCATGATTCGCGACCTCGGCGAGATGTATTCGGACGTCTTCGGCGAGTGGGCCCAGTGGTTGTTTCTCTTCGGCGCCTTCGCCGTGCTCTACTCGACGTTCTTCGTAGCCAATGCCGGCCACGCGCGGGTGGCCAGCGATGCCATCCGCGTGTTTCGCGTGGGGGCGGCGAGCGAGCGAGCGAGGATCTGGTGGGTGAAGGCCCTCTGCGTCGGGTTTCCCACCTTCAGCCTGATTGTGTACGTCTTCGTGCAAGCGCCGGTGGGGCTGGTGCTGGCCGGGGGCGTGGCCCAGGCGATGATCCTGCCGATCCTCGGGGTGGCCACGCTCTGGTTCCGCTACCGCCGCTGCGACCCCCGCATCGCCCCGGGGAAGCCGTGGGACCTGCTCCTCTGGATCTCCGTGGCGGGGCTGTTCGTGGCCGGAATCGGCGCCGGCCTCTTGCTCTTGTTCCCGCGGCTCGGGCAACTCGGCTGAACGCCGCCATCAGGCGGTCGTGCTCAGCACGACCAGCCGTCCGGCAGCGTGGTATCCTTGGGGATCACCACGATACGATCGCAGATCATGCCGTACTGGTCTTCTTCGGTGGAGTCCACGCCGGCCGTGTTGGCCACGCGGACGTCGCGGCCGATGCGGCAGTTCTTGTCGAGGATGGCGCCTTCGACGTGGGTGCCGTCGCCGACCCCGAGCGGCGGGCGGCCGCCGTCCCCGCCGGGCGCCTGATAGAAGTCGTTGCCCATCAGGATCGAGTTGCGGATCACCGCGCCGCGGCCGATCTGGCACCGCAGCCCGATGACGCTGTTCTCGATCACGGTGTCTTCGCCGATCACGCAGCCGTCGGCCACGAGGCTGGCGCGGATCTGGACGCCGTCCAGCCGCGACGGCGGCAGGAAGCGGGCGCGGCTGTAGATCGGTGCCCCGGGTGCGGCCAGCTCAAAGGGCGGATCGGCGGTGGCCAGCCGCAGGTTGGCTTCGTAGAACGACTTGATCGTGCCGATGTCTTCCCAGTAGCCGTCGAAGAGATGGACCTGGACGTGGCGGGCGCGGATCGCGGCGGGAAAAACCTCCTTGCCGAAGTCGCGGTAGTCGGT
>Ga0180437_10005575_pt1 | contig 17148 bp, 8 predicted proteins | sample SS_ome_4_FD_132410 | JGI IMG/M metagenome (GOLD analysis project Ga0180437, IMG submission 132410) | Hypersaline lake sediment archaeal communities from the Salton Sea, California, USA - SS_3_D_1 metaG | ecosystem: Environmental > Aquatic > Non-marine Saline and Alkaline > Hypersaline > Sediment... | reverse complement strand
TTGCCCGTGTGCTCAGACGTAGCCCCGGTCAATTACCACCAGAGAAGAAAAGGGGACATCACTGATTTCCCGCCTTATCGCGTTCGCCGGCGTCGTCGGGTAGCCACTGAAGTAGCGGCGTGAGCCGATCGAAATACTCCAAGCCCGAAACATCCGCGTCCTTGATTTTTTCCTTGAGATCTGTCATGCTCTGCAATATGAGCACTTTTGCAGGAGCTGGCCAGCCCTTGGTTCGAGGAGAATTCGCCTGGCAAATCCTGGTAGAGTCCGTGCCGAACCGGATGGGGGCGGTCTCTATTGGCGCGAAGCATCCGCCGGTCCGTGTCGGCACATTGAACCTGCCCCGTTTCCGTTCCCTTGAAGAATCCGCGTTGGAAGGAGAACCCCATGATGAAACGTTTACTGTTTGCGAGCTGTCTTTCGTTCGCATTTCTCACACTGGCAGCACTATCGCCGGCCGGCGCCGCCGACGACATCCTGATTGCCGATTTCGAGGCCGCGAATTACGGCCAGTGGAAAGTCGAAGGCGAGGCCTTCGGCAAGGCCCCGGCCAAGGGTACGCTCGGGGGTCAGATGCCGGTCACCGGTTTCGAGGGCAAGGGACTCGTCAACACGTTCCTCGGCGGCGACCGACCGACCGGCAAACTCACCTCGCCCGAGTTCACCATCGAGCGGGACTACATCAAGTTCCTCATCGGCGGCGGCGGACACAAGGGTAAGACCTGCATGAACCTGTTGATCGACGGCGAAGTCGTCCTCTCCGCCACGGGTCCCAACTTGCAGCCGGGAGGCAGCGAGTTTCTCAACTGGGAAAACTGGGACGTCAAGAAGTACCAAGGCAAGCAAGCCGTGCTGCAGATCGTCGACGAGGCGTCCGACGGCTGGGGCCACATCAACATCGATCAAATCTCGCAGAGCAACACGCAAGCGAAGAAGAAACCGTTCGTCGCGCCGCCAAGGCGCAGCGGGGAAAGTCCGCATCTGGAGAACGCCCAGCAGATCAAGATCACGGGCAAGTACATCATCTTCCCCGTCTCGAACCAGGGGCAACGCGGCCGGATGACGATCGTCGTCGGCGAGCAGCTCGTCCATAATCTCGACTGCGATTTCCCGCCGAACAAGGACGCCATCGACTGGTGGACCTACCTCGATATGTCGGAGTACCTCGGCAAGACCGCTAAGGTTGTCGCCCGGGCGGCGCCGGAAATCTGCGAGATGTTCCAGTCGAGCGACGAAATCCGTCACCTTCAGCCGCTCTACGACGAAGCTTTGCGTCCGCAGTTTCACATGAGTCAGATGCGCGGCTGGAACAACGACCCGAACGGGATGTGCTACTACGACGGCCAGTACCACTTCTTCTGGCAGTGCAACCCGGCGGGACGCAACTGGGCCAATATGTACTGGGGACACGCCACCAGCCCCGACATGATCCACTGGGCCGAGCACGACCGGGCACTGCGCTCCTTCGGCGGCGACGTCAAGAACCGGCATCCGAAGATGGCCGACAGGAACTGCTTCTCGGGCAGCGGGAACGTCGATCTGAACAACACGGCCGGCTGGCAGAAGGGCGACGAAAAGACCATCGTGCTGGCGTTCACCGACACCGGCTGCGGCGAAGCGTTGGCCTACTCCAGCGACCGCGGCAAGACGTGGAAGTACTACGAAGGCAACCCCGTCATCGAGCACTCGGGCCGCGATCCGAAACTGATCTGGTACGAGCCGGGCCAACACTGGGTGATCGCCGTCTTCGACCAGGACCAGGAGCACGGCCGGAACATCGCCATCTACACAAGCAAGGATCTGAAGCAGTGGACGCGCCAGAGCAACGTCCCCGGCTACTTCGAGTGTGCCGAGATCTTCCAACTGCCGGTCGACGGCGACCCGGCGAAGCAGAAGTGGGTAATCTACGCCGCCGACGCGCAATATGCGATCGGACATTTCGACGGCAAGAAGTTCACCCCCGAGCACGAAGGAAAGCACCGCGTCCACTGGGGCGCCTACTACGCCTCGCAGTGCTTCAGCAACCCTCCCGACGGCCGCGTCGTGCAGATCGGCTGGGCACGGATCAACATCCCGGACATGCCGTTTAACCAGACGTTCACCGTGCCGACCAACCTCACGCTGCACACCACCGAGGACGGCATCCGGATGTTCGCCACGCCGATCAAGGAGCTTGAGCAGCTTCGCAGGCCGGCCCCGAAGACGGCCGAGAACGTCGTGCTCAATGCCGATGGGCCGGAGGTGGGCTTCGACGTCGAGGACCAACTGTTCGATATTGTGGTCACGCTGAAGCAGGGAACCGCGTCGAAGGCCGTGCTGCGGTTCGGCGAATGTGCGGCGACCTACGATTTCGCCGCCGGGAAGCTCGACGAAATGCCGCTGCGGATGAAGGACGGCCGAGTCACGTTCCGGGTGCTGGTCGACCGGCCGATGTACGAGTTGATCGGCGGGGGCGGCGCCTGCTACAAGACCAGCGCCCGTCGCGACATGGGTAAGCCGGTCGGCCGGATCTCGCTGGCCGCCGAAGGCGGTTCGCTTACGGTGGAATCGCTTGAGGCTTACCGGATGAAGTCGGCCTGGAAGGACCGGTAACTGCTCTCCCAGAAACCCCCGAAGACCGTCCCGATGGTTGCGGCTTGCTGCGGCGCGAAAAGGGGACGGTCCTACCAGAACCAGCGAAGTATTGCCATGAGAGAATCCCTGCCCCGAAACCGTGTCTATCTGTTGGCCGCAACGGCCGTGAGTTACGTTTGCCTGATGCCCGCGTTGAGTTTCGCAGAACCACAGCCGCAGCAACGGCAGCGGAGTTCGCCAACGGCCGGTCGCGTCTACAAGGCGAGCATCCATCCCCATTGGCTCACCGACGGCACGGCTTTCTGGTATCGCAACGACCTGCGCGATGGCCGGCGCGAGTTTGTTTTCGTCGACGCGGTGGAGGGAGTCCGCCGGCCGGCTTTCGATCACCAGCGGCTCGCCGACGCGCTCCGCAAAGTTGGCGTCAAGGACGTGCAGCCCCATCGATTGCCGCTGGAGGCGCTGGAACTCGCACCGGCTGAAGGTGCGATCACGTTCCGTGCTGGAGGAAGAAGCTGGCGATGCGATCTGAAGCAATACGAGCTGCAAAGAAGCGAAGACCAAGGGTCCGCCGCCGAAGACGGACTGCCGCCGCTTGCACCCCCCAACGTTCCTCGGGCCAGCGAACGCACGGGGCCCGAGTCGCAACTGACGTTCGTCAACCGGACCGAGGGCGACGTGGATCTGTTCTGGCTCGACACGAGCGGGCGTCGCCAAAGCTATGGGAAACTGGCCGCCGGCCGGCAGCGCGAGCAGCATACCTACGCCGGGCACGTCTGGGTGGTCGTCGGCGACGGCGGCACCGTGCTGGCCGTGTTTCGGGCGGAAGAGAGCCCCGCACGCGCGGTGATCACGGGAAAGGCCGCGGACTATGCCCGCCCGCGCCGCACCGAAGGACCCCGCGAGCGTACCCGGCCGCGGGACGAGTCGCACGATGGGAAGTGGACGGCCGTCGTGAAGGACCACAACGTCTTCCTGCAATCCAAGCACGACGACCAAGAGATCCAGTTGAGCACCGACGGCAGCGCCGAAGACGGCTATGACCGGCTGCAGTGGGCGCCCGACGGCAAGACCCTGGTCGCCTTCCGCGTCGAGCCGGGCGACCGCAAAGAGGTGCACCTGATCGAATCGTCGCCCCGGGAAGGCGGCCGGGCCAAACTCCACAGCCGCCCTTATTCGCTGCCGGGCGATAAGTTCACCCGCTACGAACTGAATCTGTTCCAAGTCGACGCCAAGAAGCAGATCAAGCCCGAGGTGGACGGCCTGGGACTCGACTGGGGGGCGCCGCGGCTCCGCTGGAAGGCCGACGGGCGCCGTTTCATCTACGAGAAGATCGACCGAGGGCACCAGCGTTTTCGGCTGATCGAGGTCGATACCCACACCGGCGACGTCCGCAACCTGATCGACGAGCAGACCGAGACCTTCATCTGGACCGCGCACGCCGAAAACCTCAGACTCCGCCGCCTCAACTGGCTGGACAAGACCGACGAGCTGATCTACGTGTCGGAGCGGGACGGCTGGCGGCACCTGTATCTGGTCGACGCCGCGTCGGGCCGCATCCGCCGGATCACCAAGGGCCCGTGGGTGGTCCGCGGCATCGACCGCATCGACGAAGACGCCCGGCAGATCTGGTTCCACGCCTGCGGCAAAAACCCGGACCAGGACCCGTACCTGATCCATTACTACCGCATCAACTTCGACGGCTCGGGCCTGGTGGCGTTGACCGAGGGCAACGGCACCCACTCGATCCAGTATTCGCCCGACCGCCGGTACCTGATCGACACTTACAGCCGCGTGGACATGGCCCCGGTGCACGAGCTGCGCCGCACCTGCGACGGCAAGCTGATCTGCAAGTTGGAGAAGGCGGATATCTCGGAGCTTGCCGCGGCCGGATGGGAGCCGCCGGAGGTGTTTGCGGCCAAGGGGCGCGACGGCAAGACGGATATCTGGGGCATCATCTGCCGGCCCCGCGATTTCGACCCCGGCAAGAAGTACCCGGTCATCGAAGACATCTACGCGGGACCGCAGAGCGCGTACGTGCCCAAGCGGTTCAGCAGCTCGCGGCGCTACGCGTCGCTGACGGAGTTGGGATTCGTGGTGGTGAAGATCGACGGGATGGGGACGGCCCATCGCTCGAAGGTCTTCCACGACGTCTGCTGGCATAACCTCAAGGACGCGGGCTTGCCCGATAGGATCCTCTGGATGAAGGCCGCCGCCAAAGGGCGCCCCTGGATGGACCTGGACCGCGTGGGCGTCTACGGCAATTCGGCCGGTGGCCAGAACGCCGCCGCCGCCGTGCTCCATCACGGCGACTTCTACAAGGCCGCGGTGGCCTCCTGCGGCTGCCACGACAACCGCATGGACAAGGCCTCGTGGAACGAGCAGTGGATGGGCTATCCGGTCGGGCCGCAATACGCCGAGTGTTCCAACATCACCCACGCCCACCGGCTCCGCGGCAAGCTGATGCTGATCGTCGGCGAGATGGACAACAACGTCCCGCCCGAATCGACCATGCGCCTGGTCGACGCGCTGGTGAAGGCCCGCAAAGACTTCGAGCTGCTGGTGATCCCCGGCGGCGGGCACGGCATGGGCGGCTCCTACGGCCAGCGGCGGATGCAGGACTTCTTCGTGCGTCATCTGCTCGCCGTCGAGCCGCCCGATCGCAACGCGGCCGGCGATACCGATCCATAAAGCCGCGACCGGTGGTCGCGCCGGCAGAGTCGACGAACCACGCGAAGACACCATCCGGAGATGCTGAACTGCAAGGTCCGGGCAAGAAGACACTGGCGTGGCCAGTGGCACCCGGCGATGTAGGTCCAGATTTCCGCCAGATCGAGGTCGGCGCGCGATGTCCGGACGATCTGGGGCATCATTCTGCCTGGGTGGTTCGCTCGTCGTGCCGCCGGTGCATCTTGGCCAGAAACGCCTCGAGGTCCCACTCGGCGAGTTGGCCGCGATCGGCTTCGTCGAACCCGACCTGCAACTGTTCGCGGAGCCACCGCTCGTAGAGTTCCTTGGCGCGGCTCTCTTCAATCAGGAGGTAGACCTTATGGGTTTGATCGTCCTCGACGCGGGTAAAATCGCCGGGGTAACCTCCAACTGCCTCCCGCTGTTCGTCAGTGAGTTTTGGTGCGCTCATGTCTGTATTATCGTCTGGTGATCGGCCAAGGTCAAAGCCGGATGACGAGCCCCAGCCCGGGAGCGGCGACTCTTGCGTAACTCGTTGTGTATTCACCGGTTCCGGCGACTGTGCCCCCGATCCGATCCATCGGTATCCGGTGGACTGCAAGGTCCGGGCCAAGAAACGGTGGCGTGGCCAATGCCGCCCGAAGCGCAGATCGGCGGTCGTGTCACTCGCGCATGATCACGATATCGTCGCTCTCCTTCTCTTCTTCCTCACTTGGTTCACCATCTGTGATGCCGTTGTGGCCCACGCTGTAGAGCACATAGCCGCGGTCTCTCTGGACATACTTCAACTCGCTTCCGTCGAACGGGTCTGCAGGCACGCTGCCAAGATAGGCAGGAACGAGTTCGGCGAGGCCAGCGGGAAAGCGCGTTTCTTGCCGGCTGTATGCCTCCAGCGCCAAGGCAACCTCGATAAGGCGCCTCATGACGGCATGTCGCTCGTGGTAGTACACCCAAAACGAGAATACGGGACAGGAATAATACGCGAACATTCCCTCTGCACTCCCGAAGTCGCCCGCGTCCTGCTTGAACATCACCCGATCATGCGCATCAATCTTTTCAATCAAGCGTACCCTCTCGCGATAGGTTGGCATCGATAAAGCGTTTACCACATCATCCATTCTCCGGTTAAACATTCGCATGGCACGCTGACGTTCTGGAACACTTACCTGGAATTGCGAATCCCGAAGCATCGCATCTAGGGCAATGCATCTATCGGTGAAATCCAGCATCGTGACGAACAGCGTGTCATCGCCAAGAGCGCGCACATCTACTCGAATGCTCTGAATCTGGGATGCGCTAAGGCTCTCATGACGCATCAGAACCTGGTCCGCGCGAAACACGTCGCTCGCCACCTCCAAATACGGCAACAACTGACCCCAACAGCTTGCCGAGTGTGCAAGCTGCATCAAACGGTGGCACGCTAAGAGTTCCTGCCACCCAGCCATCGGGTCTTCTTCGCCGCAGTGGAGCATTGCGCGGGCAACGAGTGCTCTGAGTACTTTCTGAGCAGGCAACACAGTGGAGTCGACCGCCAGAGGTTCGAAGTATGCCTTCTGCTGCGATGCCGTCAGAACAAGCTGTAGATGCCTGTCACAAGACGCGAGCCATTGATACACTTCGGGATATTGCTCTCTTGACCATGAACGCGTGAGGATGGCTGAGTACATCGAAGCGGTCTGATCTTCATCATAGCGAGAGTATTCATGCCAATCGACGAACTCTGATTCCACGTCACTTGAGAAGTCTGCGCCCAACAGGTCGATGTACCCCTCACGCCATTTCGCGTCGATGTCTTCAAGGCCGATTGCACGTCGCAGCCAGACAACGGCGTTTTTCTCAGGAGAGACGTCTGCGCCGAATTCCTGGTTTATGGCGAGATAGTAGTCTGGAACGCCTCGCTCATCCAGCGGCTCGACAAGATAGGTCGTCTCCTTGGAGAGCGCCATCGAGGAATCATGAGAACTGAAATGCCAGAATGCGAGAATGCCCAGGCCGACCACTACGAGTATGGTCAGAACCACTGTCAGTAGCAGGATTCCGTTCTTCATCTTGTCGTGCGCCTCAGCCGGTAGTCCGTTCTCGAACCTGGGCGTCCGAAGGACGCAAGAGGTCGTGAACAGGGAACGACGCCCTCTTGCCGCTTCACTGCCGGGTTTCAGAAACCTGGGCCACGCGGGACCAACTTATATCCCACCCCACACTGCTGGGCAAGCCAGCAGTGGCACCCAGTTATACGACCGTCTTGCGGTGCCACGCGCCGTACCACCGATCATCGACCGTTCGGCGGCACCACCACCTCGAAGGCCGCGCCCTTCACGCGGCGGAGTTCTTCGTGGAGGTTGGAAATCCGCGGGTCGGGGGCCACGGAGATGGCCCATTCGATGCCGTTGTCGGCCACGAACATGCCGTAACGCTTCAACGCTTCCAGGATCGTGCGGACCTCGGGCGAGAAGTCCGACACGTCGAAGTCGGCCTTCAGACGCAGCCGTTCGCCCATCCGCGGATATTCGGGGTTGGTGTGGGGGCTGGCGAAGTGCGTGGCCGGGGCGACGAACTCGCGGCGGGTCTTGCGGATCGTGACCCGCAGGGCGTGCTCGATCTTGCCCCGCTGCAGCTCGTCGTAGCGAACCACCGCCGGAAAGATGGGCAGCCCGGCCGCGTCGGCGGAGGTCCAGCCGGTGGGGCGGAGCTGGTTGGTCTTCAAGTCGAAGATCGACGCCTGGGCGGCCTGCCAGCCGTCGTCGGTCCGCCTGGCCACGAAAAACTCATAGAGCATCCGGCCCACCGGATCGACGACGATGCCGTGCCGATCGCCGCCGCGACCCGGCTTGTCGCGCTGCACGTCGTCGAGCGTCAACGGCGAGCCTTCCTGGGCCCGCTGATAATAGACCGGCCAGCCCTCGATGGGCATATTCTCGGGCACCGGAAACGGCCCCCGGTCCGACTCGCCCGCGTAGTCGGTGATCTTCACCTCCACCCGCGGCTGATCGGGCGGCACGATCACAAAAGCCATGTCGGGATTGTATCGCAGCGGCTTCTCCGCGCCGATCGAGGCGATCATCGCGTCGGAGTCGGGGTGCCGCGGCCAATCGTCGACCAACTGGTTCCACGGGTTGTCCGGCGGAAAGACCTCCAGGGCCGAGAGGATGGCGTCGGCCTCGGGCGTGTTGAACATCACGGGCCCGGTGATCTCCGGCATGTTGGCGGTTCGGATTCGCGCCAGCCGGGCAGGGTCCGTTTTGATGGCGCGGGATCCTGATGCGGCGGTTTTGGCCGACCGCGGCGCGACGCCCAGCGGCGTGACGGTCAGGTCGACCGGCATCCCGCCGATCCGGCCGGTCACCCGGTATGCCACGGCCGGTCCGGCGGGCGCGCCACCCGGCGCTGCTTCCGCCGGCGCGTCGTCGCCGACCAGCCAGATATCGCCGAAGCAGACCGTCGGCGTGGTTCCGGCGTCGCAGGCGATGTACCATCGGTCCACGGCGGCCAGGTCCGGCGTGGAGCCGTTGACGTTGACCATGTCGTCGATACCGATCCGCACCGAGTTCTTGCCCGGCTTCAACACCAGCGGCACGTCCACCCGCGTCTGATAGCTGGTGGTTCGGCGGTGCTTGACCGTGAAGCACAATCGCACCTCTTGTTGCGAAGGGTTCAGCGCATCGAACTCGAGCGCGATGAAGGGTTTCCAGTTCTTGATCTTGGCCACGCGATCGCCGAAGCTGTCGCCGTCGGCGTAAACGACCTTCAATGCCTTGCCGCCCAGTTCGGCGACGTCTTCGAGCGTCAGGTTGGACGCCCCGTCGCTGGCCGTATCGGTGGGCAGTTGTCCGCGGCTGAAGCTCAGCAGGGCCTCCTTGCCGGCGAAGGCACGGCCCGCCGCCATTGAAACCAGCAACACCAGGCCAATCGCAGTCACAAATGTTCTTCGCGCACGCATGGTCAGGTCCTCCGCAGGCAGTTGCAGTTGGCAGATTACCCCACTATTATACGTCAATCCGCTATCGAAAGCACGCTGCCGGGATGTCAAACGCATAGGCCGGCGGCGATCCCGGCGGGCGGGCGCGTTGCACCGGGCAGCGCCGACCCCTTAGAATAGCACTTCGCGAAGCGGCGGCCCATGGGCACGCTGCTTGCTATATCCACGAAAGCACCCAAGAACTCGTACAGAAACGAATTCCCGGATCCCGAAGGGGGACAGTCCCATTTTCCCTGCGGGAAAATCGGGACAGTCCCCGGGTTATTCACATACAAGTTCCAACTCGAGGCGAGTCATCATGTCACGCAACGGAGCGGTATCTCACCTGCTCGGCGGCCTTCTTCTGGCGACGGTCGCCTGCCTTTGTACCCGCGACTGCCCGGGGGAGGTTTTTTACGTCGCCACGGATGGAAACGACCAATGGTCGGGCCGCTTGGCGGCAGCGAACGCCCAAGGCACCGACGGGCCGCTGGCCTCGCTGGCCGGCGCCCGCGACGCGATCCGGCGGGCACGCGCGGCGGGGAATATCTCGGGGCCAGTGACGGTTCGAGTGCGCGGGGGAAGGTATTTTATGAAGGGGCCGCTGGTGCTTGAACCGGTCGATTCGGGCACCGCCGCGGCCGAGGTGGTGATCGAAGCCTATCCTCGGGAACGTCCCGTGATCAGCGGCGGCCGGGTCATCCGCGGGTTTCGAGAAAAGGGCCAGCTGTGGGAGGCAGAGATTCCGGAGGTCAAGGCGGGAGACTGGTACTTCCGGCAGTTGTTCGTCGACGGCCGGCGGCCGCCGCGCGCGCGGGGTCCGAACAGCGGCTACTATCGCATCGCCCGGCTGCTGCCCGGCCCGAAAGATGCGCACGGCAAAGCGATCGCGCGGGACAAGTTTGTCTTTACACCGGGCGAGCTGAAGCCCTGGTCGCGGCTGGGTGACGTGAACCTCGTCCTGATGCACTCCTGGGAAACGTCGATCCATCCGCTGCGATCGGTCGACGTGCAATCCAGCGTCGTCGAGCTGGCGGCTCCGCTTAAGGAGTGGTGGTGCCTGGGCTACTGGGAGAAGGCGCAGCGGTACTACGTCGAGAACGCCTACGAGCTGCTCGACCGGCCGGGCGAGTGGTATCTCAATCGCGAGACGGGCGTGTTGAGCTACTGGCCCATGCCGGGCGAGAAGCCGCATCAGACGGAAGTGATCGCCCCGCGACTGACCGAGTTGGTGCGACTGGCTGGCGACGCCGACGCGGGCCGGCACGTCGACCACGTCACGCTGCGCGGGCTGGCGTTTCACCATGCCGATTGGATGCTCGCACCGAAGGGCAACAGCAGCACCCAGGCCGCCGTCGAAGTGCCGGCGGTGATCACGGCCGACGCCGCCAGGCATTGCGCGATCGAAGGCTGCGAGGTGGCCCACGTGGGCACCTACGCGATCTGGTTTCGCCGCGGTTGCAAGGACTGCCGGATTCAGCGCAACCGGCTGTTCGATCTCGGGGCGGGCGGCGTGCGCGTGGGCGAAACCGCCATGGCCAAGACCGACGACGCCGAGACCAGCCGCACGCTGGTCGACAACAACCACATCTTCGACGGCGGCCGCGTCTATCCGGCCGGCATCGGCATCTGGTTGGCCCAGAGCAGCCACAACCGGATCTCCCACAACGACGTCCACGACCTGCATTACTCCGGCATCAGCGTGGGGTGGAACTGGAACGACGCCGAGAACCGCACGCATCACAACCTGATCGAGCAGAACCACGTGCATCACCTGGTGCATGGGGTGCTCAGCGACGCCGGGTTGATCTATTGTCTGGGCGTCTCGCCGGGCAGCGTGATCCGCAACAACGTCTTTCACGACATCTGGCCCTATTCCACGCCGCCCTTCGGCTGGGGCATTTATCTCGACGCCACCTGCGGCGGCTATCTGGTCGAAAACAACCTGGTCTACAACACCCAAAGCGGCGGACTGATGTTCAACAACGGGGGCCACGAGCATACGATCCGCAACAACGTCTTCGCACTTTCGGCCACCTATGCCCTCTGGCCCTACTCTGAGAAGCGCCCCAGCACGCTAACCCGCAACATCGTCTATCTGACGCAGGGCGAACTGCTGATTCCCTACGGCGAGCGCTCGCTGAACCAGCGCCTGGCGGCCAAGGAACCGTTGGGCACCTGGAACGAGAACGTCTATTGGCACACGGGCGGACCGGACCGGCTGCGGTTTTACCGCCGCAGTTTCGCCGAGTGGCAGGCGCTGGGCCTGGACCGCGGCTCGCAGATCGCCGATCCGCTTTTTGTCGATGCGGCCGGCGGAGACTTCCGCCTGAAGCCGGAATCGCCCGCGCTGAAGCTCGGTTTCCGACCGCTGGACATCAGCCGCGTCGGCCTCTATGGCGAGGAGGCATGGGTGCGTGAAGCCGGCCATGCCCGGTGCCGAATGTCGCCGCTGCCGCCTCCCCCGGCTCCGCCCGAGCCGCTTCAGTTAAACGACACCTTCGAGGCGACTCCCGCCGGATCGCATCCCGCCCATGCCGAGGTAAGCGGCGAAGAGTCGGGGGCGTCGATCGTGGTCAGCCAGCAACGGGCTGCGTCGGGGAAGCGGAGCCTGAAGATCTCCGACGCGAAGACGCTGCAGCCCACCTGGCAGCCCCACTTCTTCTACCAGCCGCACATTACCGAGGGAGCCGTCCGCCAGAGCTTCGACGTCTGGTTTGACGCGGACGCCGAGTTCTTCACGGAGTGGCGCGATACGGCGGCATATCCGAACAACGTCGGGCCGAGCGTACGATTCGACGGCAGCGGCAGCGTCCGCGTCGGCGGCCGCACGCTCACTACAATTCCGAGCCGGCGCTGGGCCCGCGTCGAAATCGAGGCACGCGTGGGCAAGGGATCCCCGCGGACCTTCAAGCTCACGGTGACCCCGGCCGGGCAGCCCCCGCAGGTGTTCGAGAACCTCCCCATGGCCGGCGCCGCGTTTGTCGAACTGCATTGGCTCGGCTTCAGCAGCACGGCCGCGGCAGACACCGCTTTCTTTCTCGACAATTTGAAGATCGAACGCGCAGAACCCGACCTGGGGTGCTTTTGCCCAGCCCAGCGGGAGTTTGTGAAGCTCGCTGCGGGATCATTGACGATCGCCACTGACGATCGATGACTCGAGCCGGAACGTCGATACTGCCGTTACGGAGCGCGAAGCAGCAACGTCGGATACGAATTCGTAAATCCGCCTGACGTACGGCCGGACGTCGGCCGTACCGGCCGGGCGGAAACGCCGGTTGCTCTCCATCACGTCCATCAGCGTCTGGATGACCGCCTGGGCTTCGGCGGCCAGCTTCGGATCGATCGCCGCGCGGCGATCCGGGTCGGCCAGGGCGGCGCGCAAGCGGAGGATGGCCTCGGTGATTTGGAGCCCCTCGCGCATCGCTTCCAGCTGCGGGCTGGGGGCCGCGCCGTCGGGGCCCGGCGCCACGAACGCCCCGCCGCTGGGATGGATGTTGCCGAAACCGACGTAGCAGCCGATGGGCGTTCGCCGGCGGCCGCGGTCGTCGGTGATCGCGCTCCAAGAGTCGAAGCTCATCAAGGCCGTCCCGCCGTAGCCCGCCGCGATCCGCCCCAGCGGCGCCATGGTCAGGTAGTCGGTGGCCACCGAGGTGACGCCGTCGCGCTTGATCACCTCGAAGGGGCAATCGGCGACCAGGGGACGCCGGGTGATGTTGCGGCGCACCAGGCTGGCGTGGCCCAGGATCAATCCGCCGGGCTGGGTGCGCTGCTCGGGCGCCTCGCCCCAGTTGCGCACGCTGCCGCCGTGCGTGGCCACGCGCCAGTAGACGTCCGGGGCGATGTTCTTGAAGAACGACACGATCTCCTCGGTCGGCAGGTTGTCGCCGCCGGTGCCCCAGAGCAGACGCGTCTCGCGCCAGCCGAGGTCCTCAAGAATCCGCTGCATGCCGTCGGCCACCGCGGCCCACGTCGGCTCGGTGCCTGGCTTCGTGTAGACCGGTATTTCGGCGGGCACGAGCCGGTTGCCCTCGAGCAAGCGGACCTTGATGGTCTCGCACATCCACTTCTCCTTGCCCCCGTCGCGCCCGAAACCGCGCCGCGAAACCGAGTAGTTCCAGACCTGCACCGAAAGTTGTCGCGGCGGGCCGGCGGCCCGATCGTACAGCTCGAGGTATCGCCGCGCGAAGCGAAAGTCGGGCAGGTACTTTTTGCCTTGTTTGCGGAACACGATCGCCGGGTGATCGCCGAACCAGTCCTCGCCGATGGCCGAGACGCTCAGCAGCGTGTTGCCGCCGTAGGCCATCAGGGCCATCGACTTCTGAAGCAGCTTGAAGTGCTGCTCCGACCAGAGCGGCACCTTGTAGTGTCGGGCAATCGATTCGGGGCAGTGCAGCAGGCAGACCGTGGTGTCGAAGTCGTGGACCTCGGGCAGCGTCCAACCGTGGACGGTAAGCTCCACCGGCGTGCGGAAGGGGACAGTCCCATTTTCGCTCCGCGAAAATCGGGACAGTCCCCCCGTAAGCTCCACCGGAATCGACGTCTTCTTCAAGCCCGCGATCGTCAGCGTGCCGCGATACTGCCCCGCCACGGCGTCCCGAGGAACCCGGGCCGTAAGCCAGATCGGCAGGATCTGCGCGGAGGTTGGGGGCTTCGCCAGGAGCTGCGGAATCTTGTCGTCTACGGTGGCATAGCGGATCTCGACGCATCGGGCGTCGAGCGTCGCACCCGCGTCGTTCGTCAGCTCGCTCAAGGCGGCCGAAACGCTTTTGAGTGCCGCCGCGGCGCTGACGACGACCTGTCCCGACGAGACCCCACCCCGCGGCGTCGCCATGCGAACCGGCCGCAGCGGTTCCAGCGGATCGGCCGCCGCGAAATCGACGCCGGGCCGCAGCAGCGTGTTGCAGTTCCAGACCTGCACTTCGGGCACGCTCCCGGCGTTGGCGATCAGACGGCTGTCGGCCGGGGCCGTCACCGAGAGGCTCTCGACGCCGCAAGTGCCCCAGGCGTTTTTGCCCACGGCCGGATTCCACCCCTGGCTGGCGTCCGCCATATGCGCCGCCGGCAATGCGGCCCGATGGACCTCCAGTGCCAGGACGTTCGTTCCCTTGCGCAACAGGCCCGCCGGCAGTTCGAGGCTCAGTGTGCGGAATCGCTGCCGGTAGTGCTTCACCAAGGCTTCCGCCGGCCCGCGCTTCTCGGAAACCGACGGCAGCGGCTTGCCGTCCGGTCCGAAGGAAGCCCCCCTGGGGTAATCGCGGGCCAGGGTGAGCGGCTCGATCTTGCCCGGCGGCATGTGGCCCCGCGCGACTTCGCTGCCGTTGAAATACACCACCACGCCTCCCCGGTAGGTCAGCGTTAGCTTGACCCCGGCGGCGCAAGCCGGATCGGCCACGCCGAAGCGGACCCGTCCGCAAAGCAGGTAGACCTCTGCCGCCTTGCCGTCGCCGTATCCGGACAGCGGCGGCCCGGCGTGACGTGCCCAGTGCGAGTCGTCGAAGTCGGCGGCCGTCCAGCCGGCCGGCGGTGGCGGCGTGGGGTTGGTAAAGCTGTCGCGAATCCACCGCGTTCCCGACTCCGGCACGCTATATCCGCCGCCCAAGTCATATTGGCCGTCGGCCACGGTGGCCGGGGTCCGCCACGCGGCATGAAACCGCCAGAAGGACCGATCGGAGAGCACCTCCAACTCGTCGGCGCCGGTCGCAGCCGGCGCTGCGAGAACGAAATGCGGGGCGAGCCCCAGAACGACGCTCGTTACACAATGCGTTAGCGTTGTCTTGGCTTTCATACTTTCTCTCACGCAGCTGTTTCGGCCTACGGCTTCCTCATGGTCCAGGTGATCGCGTTCTTTCCCCGCTGCAGGTTTGCCAGCGGACCGGGGATGAAGCGTGAAAACGTCTTGCCGTTGATGTCGGTGTCAATCGCGATCGGATTGCCGTCGCGGTCCTCGATCGTCTGGCCGACCGTCGGGAAGACGCCGACCAGCTCCGCGTTGACCTTCGGCCCGCTGATGCGCAGCACGGCCTCTGGAATCGAGAACGTGACCGTGGCTCCCGACGGATGGTCCTCGATGGCCACTCCCGCAGCGTCGGCGGCGACCAAGCTGTTCTGGTCGCCGAAGGAACTCGGCCTGGCCCCTTCGAGAAACACGTTGAAGTCCGACCGATAGCCTTGGGCCGTCTTCACCCGGTCGAGCCCTTGCCGAACGAAGATGTTGTTGAACCACAAGTCGTCCTGGGCGGTGCCCGTCTTGCGGCCGGCCGATCTGGTCGTATGCGGCTCGAAGTACCCTGAGCGACGGTTGACGTCCGGGTGATACGTGTACGTACAATCGACGAACAGGTTGTGTGCGAAGACCGTAGCCTCGGAGTTGCTCCGCACGTCCTGGCCGATCAGCACGTTGTTGTCGACCACCGTGGGGCCGTGGTTCATCTCCAGGAAGACGGTGGCGGCCTGGGTGTTGTAGATCACGTTGCGGGTGATGCGGATGCCCTGGTTGCCGAAGTCGATCCAGATCCCGAAGGCGCCCTGCTGCTGGTGAAACACGCCGCGGATCAGATTGCCGCTGATCACGGTGTCGACGCTGTTGTGGAACTTGATCGCGGCCGTCTCCCAGCCGCCGAACTCCTTGCGGTAGTTGGTGTCTTCGATCAAGTTGCCGGTAATCAACGAGCGGGTGGCCCCCTTCTGGCCGGCAATGCCCGCCTGTCCGCAGCGCCGGATGACGTTGTTGCGGACGACGTGGTCGCCGTAGGCGTCGATGTCGGTGTAGTCGATGCCCGGCGCATGCCCCAGGATGATGCCCACGCAGCGGGCGTTGGTGATCGTGCAGTTCTGGATGATCCAGTGTTTCCCCATCCGCGGGCCGACGGCGCCCGTTTGCAGCTCCAACACGGGCGGGGCCCAGTTGGCCGCCGCGTGGGCGAAATGGAACCCGTCGACCGTGATGTACTTCAACCCGGTGACCTCGGGCATGAAGAGGCTCTCGCGGACGTTGATCTCGGCCAGCTCCTGGTTGGGATCGGCCTGGCCGAAGTTCGCCCGGATGATCGTCACGTCGCCGTCCACCCGACAGTGCCAGCTCCGCTCAGTCCGGTCGACCTCTTCGGCCGTCTGTTTCTCGTAAAACGCTTCGCCGTTGAGATAGACGTCGCCGCGATGATGCCACTGGCCGTAATTCAGCCAGCCGCCGGAGAGCGGCAAGGCATAAGGGTTGTAGTCGCCGAACTGCGCGTTGGGCAGTTCGACCTGCCAGACGCCGCCCGCTTGGCGCGTCCAGGAGGTGATCCGCTCGGAGCCTTTGATGACGACGCGCTCGCCGGGCGCCGCGCGGTAGACGATTCGACTTGCCTCTCCGCTGCCGCCGCGCGGCGGTTTCACCCACTCGCGATACGTTCCGCCGTAAACGCTCACGACGTCGCCGGGCCGGGCCACCGACGCGGCCTTCTGGATGGTAAGATACGGACGCGCCTGGCTACCGGGGCCCGAGTCGCTGCCGGTCTTCGCCACGTAGATTTCCCGCGTCAAGGCGTGCGAGCCTGCCGAAGCCATTGCCACAATACCAGCTGCCGCTGAGATAAGCCACTTTCTGAGTGTCATTTCTGTTGGCCTCCGTTGAAGTTGAGTCTCGGTCCGCGTCATACGCCACGATACCGTTTCCGGCGCGCATCTGCCGATTAGACTATCCGAACCCGCGGGCGTATGCAAGTCTTGGGGACTGCCCCGATGTTCGCGCAGCGAAAATGGGACTGTCCCCTTTCGCGCACCGGACAACTGGGACAACTCTGCGCTCTGCCCCAGCCACCCGCCGGTAGCCGAATTCGCGCGTGAGCCGCTGGGTTCACGAGTTTAGTCATAAACGGTGCGGTTGTCTCCGACAACCTAATCCTACCTGTGCGGGTCCGTGCCTGTACAGAAGTCGTTCCTCGAAC
>Ga0180437_10005574_pt1 | contig 17148 bp, 16 predicted proteins | sample SS_ome_4_FD_132410 | JGI IMG/M metagenome (GOLD analysis project Ga0180437, IMG submission 132410) | Hypersaline lake sediment archaeal communities from the Salton Sea, California, USA - SS_3_D_1 metaG | ecosystem: Environmental > Aquatic > Non-marine Saline and Alkaline > Hypersaline >... | reverse complement strand
ATGAGGTAGCTTTGCCGAGGGAGAAGTCCCGAAGATGATTAATCTGCCGGTCCTGGTACTTAACCAGAGCTACGAACCGCTCACCATATGCCGGGCCAAGCGTGCCATCGTGCTCATCTACCAAGGCAAGGCAGAGATGCTGGAAAACGGCGCCGGCTTCATCCACACGGTCAGTGCCAGCTTTGAGCTGCCTTCCGTAATACGCCTCGCTTTCCTGGTGAAACGTCCCTACCGGCAGAAAAAGCTGACCCGTTACGAGGTCTTCAACCGTGATAAATACACCTGCCAGTATTGCGGCAAGCAGACCAGGCAACTGACCTTGGACCATATCATTCCCCGCTACCGAGGTGGTCAGCATACCTGGGAGAACGTGGTCAGCGCCTGCGTGCTCTGCAACCGCCACAAGGCAGGCAGAACCCCGCAGGAGGCCGGGATGAAACTCACCCGCAAACCGGCTTATCCCGGCGACCAGCTTTTCTTCAGCATCCCCTATCACTACCGCCAGGCCAGAGGGGAATGGCACAAGTACCTGCCACAGGAAAACACCAGCTAGTACGAGACATCACCCAGCGGCAACTCCACGGTCGCTTCGCTCTCCAGCCGTACCAGCACCGTTTCCTTCAACGGATTACTGCCCACCACCGTCGCATCGCCCATGGCCGTTGATACCTGCTGGCCCGCCCGGGGCATTTTCTCCTTCATGGTACGGTACTGCTCGCTCTCATAGCCCAGGCAGCACATCAGACGGCCGCAGACGCCGGAAATCTTCATCGGGTTCAACGGCAGGTCCTGGTCTTTCGCCATCCGGATTGACACCGGGTCAAATTCGGTGATGAAGCTCATACAGCACAGCGGACGGCCGCACCGACCGAAGCCCCCCAGGAGCTTGGCCTCATCCCTGGTACCAACCTGCCGCAGCTCCACCTTCACCTTGAACTCTCTGGTCAACCGGCGTACCAGCTCGCGGAAATCCACTCTCTGCTCGGCACTGAACAGGAAAGTGAGGCGACTGCCATCAACGTTATACTCCGCAGAAAGGAGTTTCATCGGCAGCCGGAGCTCATCAATCATTTTTCCGCATTCGATGAGCGCTTCCTCAGCCTTTGCCTCAAGCTCCTGAGCGCGCGAAATGTCATCCGGTTCCGCCTTGCGTGTTACCGGCTTGAGCGGCTCGTTAATCTCATTGGCCAGCACCTGCCGCGGCGCGATGACCACCTTCCCCAGTTCCATGCCACGGCTCGTCTCTACTACAACATAGTCATTGACTTCAAGTTCCAGTCCTACCGGGTCAAAGTAATAGACCTTTCCCGCTGGCTTGAACCTTATGCCGACAATCTTTTCAGCCATTGGTTACCTTTACTCCCACTATCGAATCTCCACTAGTAATCGCCTTTCCTCCGGGCATATCCAGCATCAGTACTTCCAGCACCAGTCGTGCATTGGCGTTCTGCCTCAGCTCTCTTCCCGCTGCCCTGATGCTGCCCAGGCAATTCCTTATCTGTTTTACAGTATATTGCCCGGCGGCGTCATTTAGCACCTTTAACTGGTCGGTATTGGCCACGTAATCCGGACAGCCCACCTTCACCAGCAGCAGGTCGCGCCACCAGCCCAGCCACAGGTCAAGTATTTCCTGCACCGCCGCCCTGTCCTGCGCAAACTGAGCGGCCAGTTGCGCCGCATGGTGAAAGCGTTCCTCAATATCCGCCCTGATTATTTCATACAGACGTTCCAGCTTCTCGGCCCGCTCCTGCAATATGCGGTCATCACAGTGCGCGGCGACTGCCCAGCCCATACACCCCCGGGATAATCTGGAAAGCAGTTTCGCCCGCAACGGCTCAATCTCCCAGCGTTTCTGGAGCGCTTCCTCCATCGGTGAAGGAGGCAGCGGGCTAAGCTCCAGGCGCTGACAGCGCGAGACCACCGTCTCCGGCAGGAACTTTTCGTTAGTGGTCAACAATAGAAAGACCATATTATCCGTGGGTTCCTCCAGCGTCTTCAAAAGACAATTTGCCGCCTCAATTGACAGAAGTTCCGCGTCCTCAATGATGAACACCTTGCATTTACCCTCAAAAGGTGGCAGGCTGGCCGAGTGCTGCATTTCCCGCACCTGGTCGATGCTGATCAGTTTGGCCTCCGCAGCCTCCTCACGCTGAGTTAAGCCAATTATCTGGACATCGGCGTGGTTCCCGGACGCTATCTTCAGGCAGGGCTGACACTCCCCACAGGGTGTTCCTGACGACTCGCAGTTCAAAGCCTGTGCCAGGTTCAGCGCCAGCGTCATCTTACCCACGTGAGGCGGGCCTACCAGCAGATAGGCATGCGCCAGGGACCCACGCTCCAGACCACGCTGCAGGATTGATACTGCCCTATCCTGTCCAACTACCTGCCACATGCCATCCCCTGCCTTTCACACCATATCACAGCGAAGCAAGTCCTCATATGTTTCCCGCCGGCGAATCAGGCGGGCCTGGCCGTTATTTACCAGCACGATGGCCGGTTTCAGCGAGGCATTGTAATTGCTGCCCATCGCCAGACAGTAGGCACCGCAATCGGGCACTGCTAAAACATCGCCCGCGACCACCTCAGGAAGGTCAACGTCTTTTATCAGGATGTCGCCGGACTCGCAGAACTTGCCGGCAATGGTAACCATCCTGGCTGTTTTACCATTCATCCTGTTCGCCACCACCGCCTCATACTGAGCGCTGTAGAGGGCCGGGCGGATGTTATCCGCCATGCCACCATCAACGGATACGTAACACCTTATTCCGGGTATTTCTTTGACCACGCCAATTCTATACAGCGCTACGCCTGCCCTGCCCACGATTGACCGGCCCGGCTCAATGACCAGCTTCGGCAGGTCAAGGCTGTGCTCCCGGCACTTCTCGTTCACCGCAGCTACTATCGCCTCAGCGTAGTCGGATACCGTCGGTGCCGGCAGGTCAACCGTATACTGGACAGCAAAGCCGCCACCGATATCGAGCTCCCGCAGTTCAAAACCATGCCTGGACTTCATCTCCGCGGCCAGGTCCAGAATGACCCTGATAGCCTGGACATAGGGTTCCAGCTCAAAAATCTGGGAGCCAAGATGAAACTGCAGCCCTGTCAGGTTCAGGCTGGGTGCAGACATCGCCCTGGTCACTGCCTCGCCGGCACCGGTCAGCGGTATCCCGAACTTGCTGTCCACAATACCGGTGGAGATGTGCTTATGCGTATGCGGGTCAACGCCCGGCGTCAGCCGCAGCAGAACATCGGGTTTGGCACCTCGCTGAGCGGCCATCTCTGCCAGCATCTCCAGTTCCGCAAAATTATCGATGACAATACGCCCGACTTTCGCTTCCAGGGCCATGCCGAGTTCATCGGCCGACTTATTGTTGCCGTGGAAATATATTTTTTCCATCGGGAAAGCAACGGAACGGGCAATGCTAAGCTCACCGCCGGAGACAACGTCCAGCCCGAGCCCCTCCTCCTTCAGCAGGAGCGCCAGCGCCCGGTTGACGAACGCCTTGCCGGCATAAGCGATGACAACATCCCCATAGCGCCGGCCGAACTCTTCCCGGAACTCGGCGCATTTCTGGCGCAACGCGGCTTCATCGAAAATATAAAGAGGCGTGCCGAACTCTTCGGCCAGCGCCACGGTATCGCAGCCCCCGATGACAAGATGTCCCTTCCCATTAACTCCGGCCGCCGACGGAAACAGCATCATTCTGGATTCACCATGTCCTGCAGTCATACTACCTCCTGCCTAAATGTTAGCAACGCCCTGCCCCAAAGTCAATTTCATGGCAAATTTGCCATCAATGGTTTCACTGTGCCATAATTTTTATGCCGAGAGCTTATTTACAAGGTGAGGTGATGCCATCAATGGATATTATTGAAGAAGCCCTGAGCCAGGGACAGAACGCACTGAATGAATATGATGCCAAGAGGTTCTGCGGCAGCCTGGGCATCCCGGTCTGCCGGGAAGCTATCGCCGGCGATGCCGATTCCGCGGCAGAAGCCGCCGCCAGGCTCGGATTTCCGGTGGTACTGAAAGCGGCCGGGAAAGAGCTCTACCACAAGACAGAGGTCGGCGGCATTGCCCTGAACCTGAAAAACGCGGAGGAGGTGAAGCAGGAAAGCCAGCGGCTGCTCCAGATACCGGGCAGTGAGGCGGTGCTGGTGCAGGAGATGGTGAAGGGCGAGCGGGAGATGGTCTGCGGACTGGTCCGCGATGCCCACTTCGGCCCCTGCATCATGTTCGGACTGGGCGGCATCATGACCGAGGTCTTCCAGGATATCATCTTCCGCGTAGCCCCTTTTACCATTCAGGACGCGCGGGAAATGGTCCGGGAAATCCAGCATAGAAAACTGCTCGAGGAATTCCGCGGCGAGGCCGCCGTTGACGTTGAGGCGCTGGCACGCGTCCTGGTGACCCTCGGCGAAATTGGGCTTCAACAGCCGTCGATACAGTCGATAGATATCAATCCGCTCAAAATCAGGCGCGACGGCAAACCGGTTGCCGTGGACGCGCTGGTCACTCTGAGTAAAGAGCCGGCGAAACCAGCGGGCGAAATAACCCGCAGAAAGGACTTAACCAAGCTCTATCAACCCGACAGCATCGCCGTGATTGGCGCCTCCGCCACCCCCGGCAAGGCCGGCTATACCGTCCTGAATAACATCCTGGTCAATGGCTACAAGGGCAAGGTCTACCCGGTAAACCCCCGGGGCGGTGAAATCCTGGGCCTGCCCGCCTGCTCGTCAATCTCGGAACTGCCGGAGGGCGTTGACCTGGCGGTCATCGTTATCCCCGCCCGGGCTACGGTTCAGGCGGTAAAGGAATGCACCGCCAGGGGTGTCAAATCATTCGTTCTCTGCGCCGGCGGCTTCTCCGAAGTCAACGAAAACGGCAAGGCGCTTCAGGAGGAGCTGACGCGCGCCATCGACGAAGCCGGCACCATTGCCGTGGGCCCCAATACCTCCGGCCACACCTCAACACCCTGTCACTTCACCACCAGCATTTTCCCGCTGGGCAAGGTCCCGCAGGGAAAAATCTCTTACATCGCCCAGACGGGCAATTTCGCCACCCACACCATGTACTGTATCATCATCGACGAGAATTATGGGGTGGCCAGAGTAACCGGGCTGGGCAACAAAATCGATGTCGATGAGAGCGACGTCCTGGAATACTACGGGCAGGACCCGGAGACAGGAGTTATTTTCCTCTATCTGGAAAGCATAAAGCGGCCAAGGCGCTTCATTGAAGTGGGGCGCCAGGTCACCAGGCAAAAGCCGGTGTTCCTGCTCATGGGAGGCAGCACCCGGCAGGGGGCCAAAGCGGCCGTGACCCATACCGCCTCCATGTTCTCAGACGAGCGCATCCTGGATGGCACCATCAAGCAGGCCGGCATCACCCGGATTTACGAATACTCGCACCTGGTACCGACCGCCCGGGCGCTGGCCCACACGCCAATGCCCAAGGGAAATCGAGTGGGCTTCATGGCGCCTTCCGGCGCTATGCTGGTGGTACTATCAGACCTTTGCCAGCAGCGCTGGGGGCTGGAAATCCCCGAGGTCGAGGAAGAGACCAGAAAACGTTTGCAGGAGATAAGCCCGGACTTCGTCCGCATGCGCAATCCGGTGGATATCTGGCCATCTGTATTCGAGCATAGCGTTGAGTTCAGTTACGGGGAGGCCATCGAAGCCCTGCTGAAAGATAAAAATATTGATGCGGTGGTGGCAGCCCTCATGCTGGCCGAAAACATCGGCATACCGCCCCTAGACTTCCTGGTCAGGCTGGCCAGGAAATACCCGGAGAAGCCGCTTTATGTCACCTTCAGCGCCGAGAGAGAACATATGGAGGCGGCCAAGGCGTTCCTGGAACCGCAGGGCGTGCCCACCTTCCCCACCATAGAAGAGCCATTTGAAATCCTTTCCATACTCAACCGATGCCGGCAGGCCATGCAAAGGCCGGATTAAAAAATAGTTTATGTCAACTATTTATCCGTGAGGTAGTTAATTGTACCAGAAAAGCACCCTGGATAACGGACTGCGAATTTTGACCTCAACCATGCCCCAGACACCCTCGGTGTCAATCAGCTTCTTCATCGGCACCGGCTCCCGCTATGAAAATGACGCTCAGGCCGGCGTCTCCCATTTCATCGAGCACCTGTGTTTCCGAGGCACGGCCAGGCAGCCCACTGCCAGAGATATAGCTACGGCCATCGAGGGCGTGGGCGGCATTTTGAACGGAGGAACGGATAAAGAGCTCACCATTTACTGGTGCAAGGTGGCCCGGCCCTACCTCGAGACCGCCTTTGACGTGCTGGTGGACATGCTCATCAACTCACGATTTGACCCCGAAGATATAGAAAAGGAGCGCCAGGTCATCATCGAGGAGATAAATATGAGCAACGACTCGCCCGCGCAGCGGGTGGGGATGCTCATCGACGAGACCCTCTGGCCGGAACATCCGCTGGGGCGTGATATTGCCGGGAGCCGTGATTCCGTCAGCGGGATAACCCGTGAACTCATGCTCGATTACCTCGCTGATTACTACCAGCCCGGAAATACCGTGGTCGTCGCCGCCGGTGACATCCAGCACGAGGAGATGGTGAGTTTGGTCGACCGTACGCTGGGCAAATGGAAGGGACGCCCATCCCGGACCGGATACCTCCCCTATGAAGAGAAAGGGTTCCCCAGGCTGCGCATTGAGAGCCGAGAGCTAGAGCAGGTTCACCTCTGTCTGGCGCTACCGGGACTGTCTCTCCTCCACCCCCAGCGGTTCACCGCCGATCTGCTCAACGTTATCCTCGGCGACGGCATGAGCAGCCGCCTGTTCACCAACATCCGTGATAAGCTCGGCCTAGCCTACAGCATCAGCAGTTACGTTGACCATTTCTTCGATACCGGCTCCCTCATCATTGGCGCCGGCGTGGATATAAAAAACCTGTCGTTAGCCATAAAGGCCATCGTCGAAGAACTCGGCCAGCTCGGGGACATGGTTCCGGAAGCGGAACTGAACAAGGCCAAGGAGTTCTCCAAGGGACGGTTGCTGTTGCGGATGGAGGACAGTCGCAGCGTGGCCGGCTGGATTGGCGGCCAGGAACTGCTGACCGGCCGCATCCTCACCGTAGATGAGGTCGTTGCCATCATTGACCACATCACCGCCGAAGAATTACAGCAGCTTGCCCGCGACCTCCTGATTGGGGAGAAACTGCGCCTGGCAATTGTGGGGCCGGTCTCTGCTGACTCATCTCTGGAAGCACTGCTGAAGCTGTAGATTCGCCATTTACCTGCAGCCGAAATATCAGGCAGGACAGGTCAGCGGTTTTCGGTGGCTTTGGCTATCCTGGAAAGATAGGTCCGCGCCTTCTGCAGCGTCTCCGGGTTCTTACAAAAACAGAACCGTATCTGTAATTTCCCGTAGCTGGGGTCAGAGTAGAACGAACTCCCCGGCACCGCAGCGATGCCGATATTTTTCACCAGGTAATAGGCCAGCTCCAGGGAATTGGGCAGTTGATGCTGCTGCATGAAGTCAGTGCACTCGCACATGATGTAGTAAGCCCCGGCCGGTTTATACGGGTGTAAATCGGTTTCCAGGAGAGCCTGGTAAAGGGTATCCCTGGCGTTCCGGTAAAATTCCGCCAGCCAGCGATAGTACTCCTCGCCCAGCGTCAGGGCAAAGGCGGCACCCACCTGCAAAGGAGCCGCCGCGCCCACCGTCAGAAAATCGTGAACTTTCCTTATCTCTCTTGTAATCCGCTCGCTGGCAATAACCCAGCCGACCCGCCACCCGGTCAGGGAATAGGTCTTCGATATCGAGTTTATGGTGATGGAGCGGTCTTCCATACCCGGAAGCGAGGCAATCGATACGTGTATGTGGTCATCGTAGATGATATGTTCGTATATCTCATCGGTGACGGCTACGGCGTCATACTGCAGGCAAAGCCCGGCGATGAAACGGAGTTCTTCTTCAGTGAACACCTTTCCGGTAGGGTTGTTCGGTGTATTGATGACGATGGCCTTGGTTTTTGAATTGAAGTTTTTTTCCAGTTCGTCAAAGTCAAAGGACCAGTCAGGCGGCCTCAGCCGGACATACCGCGGTGCTGCTCCGGAGAGAAGACAGTCCGGCCCGTAGTTTTCATAGAATGGCTCGAAAATTATGATTTCATCGTCGGGATTGATTATCGCCCGGAGCGATGCCATCATCCCTTCCGTCGAGCCGCAGGTTACGGTGATGCCTTTGTCCGGGTCCGCTTCAATGTGGTTGTAATGACGAGTTTTGGCAGCAATCGCTTCGCGGAGCGCGGTAATCCCCCAGGTAACGGCATACTGGTTCATATCCTTCTGTATCGCTTCGACGGCCGCCTGTTTGATGGCTTCGGGAGCTGGGAAGTCCGGAAACCCCTGCGCCAGATTTATACTGCCGGGATGGCGCAGCGCCACCCGCGTCATATCCCTAATGATGCTCTCGGTGAACTGCTGGGTAATCCTGGATAATTCCATTTACACCGTGCCGCCAGTTTAAAAAAAAGACCCGAAATAAGAGGGTATACTAAAAAGACTACACGGGCTTGCCACGTTTGTCAATATCGTGGGCTCATCAGCGACGGTTTTATCCGGTACTGACTGGCGGTCAAAAAAGGCCGCGGCCCTGAGGGCCGCGGCCTAATTATCGCTTTGGCTGTTTTTACGGCAGAAGTTCTTGGCTTACATGCCGTAGTCCATGCCGCCACCACCGGGCATCGGCGGTGTCTTCTCCTTCTCCGGTATATCGGTTACCAGCGATTCGGTAATCAGTACCATGGAGGCAATGCTGGCGGCATTCTGCAGGGCGCTCCGGACTACCTTGGTCGGGTCAATGATACCCTTCTGTACCATATCGCCGAATTCGTCCGCCTCGGCATCGTAGCCGGTGCCGGCAGCGCTCTTCTTGACCGCATCGACGACCACCGAGCCATCCTTTCCCGCGTTGACCGCGATCCAGCGGATAGGCTCCTCCACCGCCTTTTTCACGATATCAACGCCGGTAGACTCGTCACCATTGACCTGCAGCTTATCCAGAGCTTTGAGCGAATTGAGCAGGGCCACGCCACCGCCGGGCAGAATGCCTTCCTCCACCGCGGCGCGCGTTGCAGAGAGGGCGTCCTCAACCCGGTGTTTCTTCTCTTTGAGCTCAACCTCGGTGGCAGCGCCCACTTTGATGACCGCCACGCCGCCGGCCAGCTTGGCCTGCCGCTCCTGGAGTTTCTCGCGGTCAAAATCAGAGGTGGTCTCCTCAATCTGGGCCTTTATCTGCTTGATTCGCGCCTTTATGGCCTCGTCCGAACCCTTACCCTCGACGATGGTGGTCTTGTCCTTGTCAGACGTCACCCGGCGCGCCCGGCCTAGGTCCTCAACGGTAACCGAGTCAAGCTTGCGCCCGACCTCCTCGGAGATTACCTTGCCACCGGTGAGAATGGCCATGTCTTCGAGCATCGCTTTGCGCCGGTCGCCAAAACCAGGCGCTTTCACCGCCAGGATATTGATGGTGCCGCGCAGCTTGTTCACCACCAGCGTGGCCAGCGCCTCACCATCCACGTCTTCCGCCACCACCAGCAGGTTCTTCGACACCTGCAGTATCTTTTCCAGCGCCGGCAGAAGGTCGGATACCGCGGAAATCTTCTTATCGGTTATAAGAATATAAGGGTCTTCAATCTCCGCTTCCATACGTTCGGCATTGGTGATGAAATAAGGGCTGATGTAGCCGCGGTCAAACTGCATGCCTTCAACATATTCCGTCTCGTAGGTAATGCCTTTTGACTCCTCCACCGTAATCACGCCGTCTTTGCCCACCTTGTCCATCACCTCAGCAATGAGACCGCCGATTTCCTTGTCTTTAGCGGTGATGGTGGCCACCTGGGCAATCTGTGCTTTGTCTTTAACCGGGGTTGAAACTGCTTTCAGCTCGGCAATGATGGCACCGGTTGCTTTCTCGATGCCCCTTTTCAGCGCCAGCGGATCAGCGCCAGCGGCCACATTCTTAAAGCCGCCGGTGATAATGGCATGGGCCAGCACGGTTGAGGTGGTGGTGCCATCGCCACAGGCATCATTGGTCTTGCTGGCGGCTTCCTTGACCAGCTGCACGCCCATATTCTCAAAAGGTTCGGGAAGCTCGATATCCTTGGCGATAGTCACGCCATCATCGATGACGGACGGTGCCCCCCATTTCTTGTCCAAGGCCACCGGGTGCCCTTTTGGACCCAGCGTCACTTTTACCGCATCCGCCAGGATATCTATGCCCTTTTTCAGCGATTGCCTCGCTTCTTGACCAAATATTATCTGTTTCGCCATTTTTTCCTCCTTACAGTGTTTCGGTACTTACTTGCTCTTCTTGGCCAGAATATCGCTCTCGCGCAGAATCATATACTCTACATCGTCGAGCTTAATCTCGGTGCCACCATATTTGGCATAAACTACGATGTCACCGACCTTGACATCCATGGCGATGCGCTTGCCATCATCGGATAGTCTGCCCGGACCAACCGCGACTACCTCACCTTCCTGGGGCTTCTCCTTAGCTGTATCCGGCAAATAGATACCCGCCTTGGTCTTCTCCTCGACTTCAATTGGTTTTACCACCAATCGGTCTGCGAGCGGCTGCAACTTGACTGCCATTCCTGTCCTCCTTTTTGATAATTAAACCGTGTGAAATTTTCATTATTTAGCACTCTCGGGGCGAGAGTGCTAAATCTATAATAGCAGCAATGTGCTATCCTCATCAACACACTATATTAACGTATTTCGTCAATCATTGGTTCTGGTAGCCATTTATTAAGCCATTTTCTTTTAATATCTCCTTTATTTAATGTATTTCTCGCTATTATGAATTTTTACCATTTCCGGTGCCGGCTTTACTTTGACAGGGTACACTGAATCGTGTAATATATGCGGGATGAACAAACGCTATGATGCGCGCAAGATAAGCTGGGACAGCCAGCGTATCCAGGCTTTGCGCCGGCATCTCGGCCTGACCCAGCGCGATCTCGCTGACGAGCTCGGCACCCGCCAGCAGACCATCAGCGAGTGGGAGACCGGAATGTATCAGCCACGTGGTGCCTCAGCCACCCTTCTTTCCATCGTCGCCGAAAGAGCAAAATTCAAATATACCGCCGCTCCGCCCGAAAAATAGCCCCCCAAATATTGACAATTTACACGATAACGTGTATAATCACGGCCGTAAGCGTCGTCCTCCATTTGAAAACAGCCAGTGTACGGCGGGCTATGCAGGCGGGCGGATGGCCACAGCGAACTGCAGAGGAGAAAAGCGCCACAGCAGACAATATACCGAGGCAGCGTTCGCCGATGGTAGAATCTCAGAAAAATTCCTCATTCAGGTCTGGCAGCAGCTCCTGGTCGGCAATAGCTTTATTTCTGAGCAGGGCGAACTCATACGGCTCATCTACCCGGGGAGGATAAATGATGACCGGGGGGCGGACTTAAAAGACGCTGTGATTTCACTGGGCGGTGAACTACTGAAAGGCGACATCGAGTTCCACCGGTGGTCAGGTGACTGGAAGAAGCATCACCATCATCAGGACCCGGCCTATAATAACACTATCCTGCATTTGGTGATGTGGCGTGATACTGATTCGGTTACTTATCTCCGGAATGGCAGGGGCATTCCTATTCTGGCACTGAACAAATACCTAGGAACAACTGCGCTGCAGTGCACCAAAACCGGTTATCCCGCAGATTTCTCTACCCTGCCCTGTTACCTAGCGGCTAGAGCATTGCCCATGGAAAAAATTGCTGAAATGCTGGATGCTGCCGGGCGGGAACGTTTTCTGGCCAAAGCCGCTGCCTTCCGGGACGGCCTGTGCAGAGACACTCCGAAGCAGACATTGTACCGGGGAATAATGGGGGCGCTGGGTTACGCCAAAAACAAGCTCCCTTTTGCAGAACTGGCAGATAGAGTGCCCTTGCACCGTCTGGAAGCGGTGGCTCAGCAGCCTCTTACAGAAGGGCAATGCCTTGCCCGGCAGCAGGCGTTGCTTCTGGGTACGGCCGGTCTACTGCCTTCACAGCAAGGTATCGGCCACTCCGCAGTGACAAGCAAGCACCAGGTTGAAGCACTGGAAAGGTACTGGACGGAATATGGCCACAGCCACAGGATGTCGGCCGATAGCTGGTGCCTGGTCAAAGTCAGACCGAATAACTCTCCGGTGCGGCGCATAGCCGGCATAAGCTATCTGTTGCTTCGCTGCCGCAAAGAGGGCATACTCCAAGAGATTGTCAATTTAATATTAGAGACGAGGGTTAACCAGGCGTACTCTGCCCTGGTAGCAGGCCTAACAGTCATGTCCAGCGGTTACTGGAAGACGCATTATGAATTAGGTTGCCACCGCGGACACGCTATCCCGGCACTTATCGGTAGCAGCCGTGCCGCCGCCATTGCCGTCAATATTGTACTGCCCTTCACTTACGCCTGGAGCAGGCTCAAGGCAAGGCCGGAACTGGCCACCAAGACCCTAGAGATATTCAGCACCGGCCCGAAGACGGGTACCAATGCCATCGAAAGACATATGTCAAAGCAAATGGGCCGGAGTTGCGTGCCCATAAATTCGGCACAGCGGCAGCAGGGATTGCTACACATATACAAGACACTCTGCACGCAGGGGAAATGCGCCGTCTGCCCCCTGGGCGCAGCAGCAAAAGGGTAACCGCCAGGTACCAAACTGCGTGGTCAGTCCAGATATGCCACTAGCTGCTCGAGGCTGCTAAGGCGGGGGCAACCGGGCGCATTGGCGAAGTAGTCGGCCCGGTCCAGCAAAATCCCCTTCATCCCCGCCTGATTGGCACCGACGACGTCTATCTGATACTGGTCACCGACATAGATGGCCTCGTAAGGCTGAATCCCGGCCCTACTGGCTGCCTCCCGAAATATCTCCGGGCTGGGCTTGTTGAAGCCGGTATTCAGGGAGGTCACCACCACCTGAAGCCAGGGAGTCAGCCCCAGATTGTCCAGCAGCGAAGTTATGTCCTGGTCCACATTGGAAATCAGGCCCAGACTCAGCCCACGATCTTTAACTTCTTTCAGGGCGGGCAAAACGTCATCGAAAAGCACCTGATGCAAATTAAACTGTTTCATTTTGCCCACCAGCCCTGATATGAGCCGATCATCGGTTTCGATGCCGGCTTCTCTCAGCAGTATGCGTTCGTACTGCGTCCAGACCGCCAGCTGCTCTTCCTTGGAACGCCGGCCCAGTGGTAAACGGGAATGCTCCTGATAGATATACTCATCGGCAGCGACGAGAGGACGACGGAGGGTCTCCGGATTCACCTCAATGCCGAATTCCTGCAGGGCGTTTGCCTGGAGCTCTTCCCGTGGCGGGTCATAACCAAGCAGCGTATGGTACAGATCAAAGAAGACCGCCTTAATCATCACCGCTGCCATTGTACCGAAAGCAGCAACATCTGTAAAGGCAACGCCAGAAAAGGTGAACCGTCCGGCAAGAAAATTGTATACTAGACAATAACCTTACTTTAAAGCAGAGAAATGACCGCCGTACTGTCCCGTGCCGAAATAAGCCGACTGCTGAAAGGGAAAGTCCCTCTGGTTGAGGGGCTGGTTGACCCGGAGCAGCAACTGCAGCCCAATGGCCTTGACCTTACCCTGCGCGAGGTGGCGCTGCTCCAGTCGGCCGGTGTCATAGCCGTGGACAACAGCCAGCGCCAGGTCTCCGGGCTGGCGCCCCTAGTCTTCGATGGGCTGGGCTACATTGACCTCGTCCCCGGCGTCTATCTGATAACCTACAATGAGGTCGTCCATCTGCCCGAGGACATCACGGCAATGGCCACGCCCCGTTCCAGCCTGCTGCGTTGCGGCGTTACCATCAACACCGCAGTATGGGATGCCGGCTACTCCGGGCGCTCGCAATCGCTGCTGGTGGTCTACAATCCCCAGGGGATCCGGCTGCAACGCAATGCCAGAATTCTGCAGCTCGTTTTCTTCAGACTCAGCCAGAAGACGAAGGGCTATCGGGGAAAATACCAGGGGGAAAATATCTAGTCGCCTTTATCTTTTCTCTACGCCGGTAATGTACCAGTCTTCCGGCGGGTCATGGCTGGTATCGACTATCAGGTGGGTGACAGCAAGTTTCGGGTAGCGGCGCTTCAGGTCATTCAGGTCCACCGCCTCGAACCGCTTTTTGTTGTTGAGGTAGGCCTGCTCGGTAAGGGCATTTGACTCGTAGTTTTCTCTGGTGCGTGCCAGTATCCTCCTGATGGCCGCCTCCTGCGGACAGTCGGTCTGCAAAATGACGAACCTCAGGCCGTGCTCCGCCGCCACTGCCGCAGCACGGCTCCGCAGCGATTGGGTAATGAAGGTGGCGTCCAGTATTACCCCCTCGCCTTTATCACCTAAAATTTCGTCGGTCCTCCGGAACATCTCGTCATAGACCTTGGTGCGCTTGTCCATGCTGGCGGCCACCTTTTCGTCAAAAACGTCCTCGTCTTTCAGCAGTTCCAGCCGGATAAGGTCGGTCCGCAGCAGCGGGTATCCGGTAATCCGGGCCACCTCCTCGGTGGTCTCCGTCTTCCAGGTGCCGGGAAGGCCGCAGGCGATAAGCACGAAACCACGACCCAGCTCTTTTTCTATAAACTGTCGAAACGGTTTTCTCAATTCGCCCCCCTTCCTTTAAACCATTTTACACCGGCTCAGCCGCGGCTGTATATGAATCGGCAAGCTCGAAATAGTCCCGCGCAACGGTCAAAATGCTGTCCTTCTCCGCTTGGGCAATATGGGGGTCATCGAGCTTGAAACCTTCCACCTTGCCCCGGATATACGCCCGATAGCATTTGTAGAAATTGAGCAAGGTCTTCAACTCTCTGTCTTTACTGGCGTCCACATAGGCATCGACGAAATGCCTTGATAGTTCAGGCTGTCCGTAATGGTCTAAATCCATGGCCAGAAAGGCTACCTCGGAGGCGACATCGCCGTAGCGGAAGCGGTCATTAAATTCAATGCAGTCGTAAATACAGATATCATGGCAGAAACAGATATGGGCGGCATGGAGGTCGCCGTGGCAGTCCCGAATTCTGCCCTCACTGATTCGTCGGTCAAACAGGGAGCTATTTTGCGCCAGGAAATCTTCCGTGTAGACCTTTATACGCTGGTATCTTTCCGGGGAAATGGTGGTGCCGATGTATTTCCCGGTCTGCTCGAAGTTTTCCTCCGTGTTCTGCCGGACTGTATCCAGGGCACCGAAGGCACTGATAGTGGCATTTGTCTCCGCTTTATTATGGAATCCGGCCAGCTTTCTCGCCACCGAGGCCAGCATCTCGGGCATTACCTGGCCACGCACCAGCATGGCACTCATCATCCTATCCTGAGGGAGATGACACATTTTAACCGCATATTCTATTGGTCTGCCAGGCCCGTCCAAGGATAACTTACCTTCCTGTTCAGTGATGGAAACCACACCCAGATAAGCGTCCGGGCAGAGGCGGCGGTTCAGGTCGATTTCTTTGCTACAGAAGAAAAGACGTTTTTCCAGCGTGGTGTAGTCAAGGTAGCCCAAGTTTACCGGTTTCTTCACCTTGTAAACGAGGTCGCCGGCGAGAAAAACGAAGGACATCTGGGTCTGCACCAAGTCCACCCGCGGCGGCGAATTCGGATAAATTTTGGGGTCAAGCAGTGCCTGAATCAGCTCCGGAAGCGTTGCCATAGCTTACTTCATCTCCAGCCAGCTTTTTATATCCGCCAGCACGCTATAATAATTGGTCCGGGTGACTTCAACTAGCCTGACCTGCGGCTGGCGCTTTACCTCGTCAGCCCAGGGCTGCGGATTGAGCATGATGGTGCCGATTACCCGCTTGCCGCTCTGGAGCGCCTGCCAGACGACCTCACGGAAGTGGTCAGAAAATAGCTCCATCTTGCCTATCTCATCGATGACTATGACGTCGCACTGCCTGATGGCCTCCTCCAGTGCGGGAACCCCCACCTTATCCAGGGCATCGATATCAACGCCGTATTTCCCCACCCGGTACCGACTGTGGAAGTCAACGTGAGACAGCACCGCCTCTTGCCCGCCCAGGGTTATCAGTCTGAAGCCGAGCCTCGCACCTTGAACACGTATCTCCTCGGTATAGAAGCCGCCGGCTTTTTCCCTTGATTCAGCAAGCTCCTGCCTGATCAGGCTGGTCTTACCGGCCCCCGGCCGGCCGGTAAGCAGGTATGCTGTCTGCATGGGTGGCAATACCCCCTGTCCGCTGAATTAATACACCGGGGAACTATTTCTTCCGTTCCTTCAGCTCCGCTTTCCGCTTTTCCTTCATCTTTTTACTTTTACACCGGTGCTTCAGCGTGGCAACTCGTCTGGTCTTATTCATAGGCTACAGTACATCCTTGACTAGCTTTTTCCCTTGACAACTACCTCGGCAAAGCGAGTAAAGGAGCGGTCAAAGGTTTTCTCAACTTCCGGTGGGAAAACGCAGCCGGGAAGCTCATCATACTTCAGGTGATAGGCGATACATTCGCAGCACCTGCCCTTCCGGGCGCAGGGCTCATAGGTGCAGCCACATCCGGCTTTATTTACCTCGATATTGCACTCCATTAATGCGTTTCTCCTCAGCTATCCGTATCTTATTTTTATCTTATCCGACAAGCCGGCGAGCAGTTCCAAGCAGCTGACGGCAGCCCCCTCGGTGGCGAGAGAGGCCAGTCCACAGCTCGGCGTCACCAGCCCCTGGGCGAGCAACTGCCGGAAGGGAACGCCGTTCCGGGTGAAGGGCGCCATAGCTTCCTCCAGCCGGTCTTTTAGGCTGGCTGCAGATTCCCTCTCCAGGCCTTTTTCTTCATTGGGGACGATTCCCCAGGCGACGGTGCCGCCCCGCTCGAGGAATTTTTTCACCGCGTCAGGATACAGGCTCATAGACTGGGCATAGTTATAGGCGTCAAAGCTGATGACATCGACCTCGCTCTCCAGTATCACCGGCCAGTCGGTGTTGCCGCAGCAGTGGACGCCTTTCAGCCCCTCTATGCCGCCGAACACCTCGTTCAGCAACGCCACCACCTTTTCCTTGGAAAGCATCATGCCCACCGAGCCGAAGGCCGACATATACGGCTCATCGACGAAGATGATGGTGCGAGGGCACAGGTGTTTCAGCTCCTTTTCCTGCCAGGCCGCT
>Ga0180437_10005573_pt1 | contig 17157 bp, 16 predicted proteins | sample SS_ome_4_FD_132410 | JGI IMG/M metagenome (GOLD analysis project Ga0180437, IMG submission 132410) | Hypersaline lake sediment archaeal communities from the Salton Sea, California, USA - SS_3_D_1 metaG | ecosystem: Environmental > Aquatic > Non-marine Saline and Alkaline > Hypersaline >... | reverse complement strand
GTTTTTCACAAGATAAAACCGATCTCCCTTCTTCATTATCGAAAAAGTTTGTCCACCAGAGTATATTCAAATAGCCAAATCCTTGTAATCCATTCAAAGCAGGTATAAACAGTTTGTTCAATTTCAGGCTGAAACCATCTTCATTCGCATTGACGTGCCCAATAATCGACTTTGAATCCTGTACTCCATTTTTTGTTCCTTCGAGTATAAATTGATGATTTGGTCATCTAAGTTAAATATAAAGGAACTGGCGGTTGAATGCTTGATAATGCATGCGCTTAATTCAAACTAATCACGCAGCCCTTAGTTTTTTTCTGATTAATATTGCTGCCTGATGGGCAATCTGTGCCTCCCAAAGAGAATCCTTCAACCATGTAAAGATATAAATAATTTGGCAGTTGGTTTGAACACTCACATCACAGATAAGACATTCGCCATCCGGATTTTAATTGATATGCTGCAGGTGATTTGTTTGGTCAGCATTATTGGAGACCACTTCGTTTACACCTGCAGTCCAACCAAAGAATTCCTTCAAAGAATGCGGCATTTTCAACCATCTTTGACCCCATTGTTCAGAAAATTATCTGCAATTTCTTTGAAAAGCATAGATTCTTCCATGAAAGGATAATAGCCACTATATTTAAAAACCTCAAGGCCAGCATACGGAATTCCCTGCAATAGTTCCTCGGAATATTGGAGAGGAGCTTCGGGATCGTATCTTCCTGCCAGGATCAGAGTTGAAGACCGCACCTCATTTAATCTGTCAGCATAAGATAATCGGGTCTACATATTCTTCGACCAGATTGTGCGTATCGGGACACCCTGCTCGTAATCATCCTAACCAATTTCTTCGGGGTTGAAATATTTTTTATTGTAGTATGAGGCGTATTCCATCAGGTTCTGCAGCTTTTTATGCATGGCAAGATCTCCCCTGCCAGCATTGAGCCGCATACCCCAGAAAATAATCCCCCAGTAATCGGCATGGGTGAAATTAAATGCGCTTCCCGGGAATCCCCAGCGAGCGGCAGCTGGGAAATCCGACAGACTAGGAACGAGCAGCAGTCTTTTTACCCGCCCTGGTTGCTCGACGGCATATGCGAGCGCAGCAAATCCACCCATGCTGTGCCCTGCCCCATCAACCGGGCTTTGGATACCCAACCGGTCAAGAGTACTATTCGCACTGCGGATCATTTCGTCCATATCCCCAACCGGATCGCGCACCGACCGGAAAGCGCCTGGAACATCGAATGTGACCACAGTTCGATCCAACTCGACCAGCATTTCTGCCAAAGTTTCCTCAACCATTGGAACTTTCGTGTGTGAGTGGGGATAAGGAAAGAGCAACACAAGTTCTCCACTACCGATCGTGTAAACAGCCAACCCGCCAACCACCGAATGCGGCTCGATATATTGCTGGCTCCCAGCATACTCCTCAAGTTCAAAATTTCGGATATACCGCGGCTTGCGATGCAGTCCCAGGCTGGTAGCCAACGCCAATATTAAAACCAGGATGCTCAGCGCAACAATCATCAATCTCCAGTTCATTTATACTCAGCACTTTACTTAAGCTGGTATGGGTTGGTAACCATTTCCTCCCCCATCAATGACAGTATTGAATTCAGCGCTTCTCAAGGATCAAATTCGCCCAACCTTTCGCTCTTTCAATCTCACCCTCATACAGCGGACCCTCACGCTCCATCACAAAAAACGTTTCTGGAGGAACAATTCTTTTTCCGCCAAGTTTACGCAGCTTGCGGTTAAGCTTTTTGGCTGCCGTAAACCTGCTCAACCAGGGTGACATCTTATAAGATGTATCGAAAGCCGCCACAGGAATGCCTTTCAAACAACCTTTTTGCAGCTCGTCAAATATCGGCTTAACTACCGTCGGCAAGTTCATTTTATGCGTTGGTGTGCCCATCAGGACTAAATCGTACCCATTAAGATCAGTGCCACTTATTTCTTCTGCATTTAGTATGCAAATTGAACCCGCCGGTTCCAGCGTTTCAGCGATTGTTTCGGCTACGATTTTTGTATTTCCGAATTTGGAGAAGAAAACAACCAGGGAATTCGTCATTAACATTCCTTTCCGTTCAGTTGAACGAACTCATATACGGAGCGCATGGGCAACAAAATCAGCCACCGGACCAGATTCAATCCACAGTTTTCCGTCTTCATTGACCTGCGAGGCAATACCCAGATAAATATTCATTACCAGACCAGCGTTAGATACCGGTTCCACGTTCCTGAAAACACCCTGTTCCATGCCAAGCGCGATGATATCCTTGCTGACCAGTTCAAACATTGGCTGGTAAGCCGCGTACATCGCCAGTTTAAACTCTGCGTGCGGACCATACAGGTTGTTGATCATTACCATACCCTGTGTTAGATATGCTGACACATAAGAAAATCCAGCTTCGAAGAATTTTTCCAAACGTCGGTCGGCAGCCTTCTCGTCATATACATGCTCGGCAATGAAATCAAGATGTACTTGCGCCATCTCTTCGATCAATGCCAGCATTAGATCACTTTTGCTGGGAAAATAGTTGTACACCGTCCCCTTGGCAAAACCAGCTGTTTTTGAAATATCATCAATATTGGCTTTGGAATATCCATGCCGGGCAAACTCTACCGCGGCAGCCTCCAAAAGACGCTGTCGGGTTTCACTGCGAACCTGTTCCCGTTCTTCTTCTTTGTATCGCGGCATCTATTTGCACTTCTATAATATGGGTGACCAGTCACCCATATTATACACAAAATAAAACTTTTGTCAAGATTGTCATAATACGTCGCCCGCAAATTTATTAATCCAGAGGGTATATTTACAGCAATTCTGGAGCCAGCAATACAATGTTGCCAATTACACTTCCACTTTCAAGAAGCTCATTTGCCTTTGCCGCTTCCAGGATAGGGAATTTATTTGCAATAATGGGCATTATTTTTCTTTCTTCGAGCAGCTTGAACAGCGCAGCCCAATCCTGCTTGAACTGCTCATTTGCTCCTCTATGCGTCCCATATCCTCTGATCGCTTTTCCATTTGGAATCAAGTTATACAGGATAAGCTTGAAGATGAGCAGCAAAAAATGTAAAAAGCTCTGTGGTCCTCCATAATGCACCAACACTCCTCCCCGCCCCAGTACTTCCAAACCGCGTTCGAAATACTCCTCACCCATACCATTAAATACAAAATTCAGTCCTTCCGGTTCAGCCTGCCGGATCACCTGAACTAAATCCTGCGTGTGATAATCAATAACCTTCACCCCATATTCGGTCAAGGAATTGTGTTTGCTGGGGGATGCTAAACCGAACATCTTGAGATCCTCCAATTTTCCAAGCTGTACAAAGGCAATCCCTACCCCACCGGAGGCGCCGATAATTAGTACTTTGTCACCCGGCTTCACCTCTGCAACTCGATGCAACATCTGGTAAGCGGTCAAGTAGTTCAGAATAAGCACTACAGCTTCCGCCGGGTCCAATGCTGCCGGAACAATAACAAGCTGATCTTCTGGCAGGGTAATATATTCAGCATAACCCCCAAAATTTGTTAAAGCTGCCACGCGGTCACCCAGGGAAACAGTACTGACGCTCTCTCCAACGGCATGGATCTCGCCCAGGATGCTGTATCCCGGCGTAAATGGCACCTCTGGAAGAAATGGCCGGTTCCCAACACGAACAGCAATATCGTCACGTACAACAGGAACAGCCTGGATTCTAATCCTCACCTCGCCAGCGGAAGGAGGGAGCAGGTCCTGCTCAAAAATCTGCAATACCTCGGGACCGCCTCTTTTGGTTGCAACAACACTTTTATATTTCATCGCCTGTGCACTATCTGCATCCTTTATAAGAATTCTTTTCCAGTTGGAATAATCTCCTGGCAGTAAGGACATACCAGCCCATGCTCAACAATCCGCCAAGCATCGCCAGGATTACAGCCGCATCACTCAAACCTGAAATAAATGATGAAATAAATTCGAAGATTAATAAAAGACCGAATCCCAATATTCCCAAATAACCATTGAACCTGCTAATTTTTTTACCTATCAGCATCACAATAGACATCATGATTCCAGCAGCTTCCATGAGGGAGAAACCAAGAAAAGTTCCCGGCGTGTGGCTTTGACCCACAGAGAGAATGGACCGACCTGCTGCTTCTAACATCGCGCGCTACGCATCCGTCCCAGCAGCCAAGTATTGATTGCTAAATTCAAGCATTGGAAACGCCCGGTTGGTTGCGTAGAAAACTGCTATCCCGAGAAAAGATATGATCAATGCCAGCGCTGCATAAGGACGATAGGCAGTGTGTAAATGGGATGCATAAATAACAAAATATGCCAGGATTGCCAGAGTATTGAGAATGATATTCAATAAGCCTGGGTTTCGAAGTTCCATGAACCAGTTTTCCTGGAATAGCATAAACCAATCGAGAACTTTTTCCTGGACCGCATTTCCCCCATGGGTGAAATTGATCAAAATCTCAATTACACCAACCAATACTGCGCATAAAGCAGCCACTCCGCCGATTTTATAGATATTATTCCAGTATGAATTTTCAACTTCATGATTTGACATTTATTTCTTCTTCACGGACATTCAAGGCATCACAGGTTTAATCGCGATAGACAAACAACGGAAACATAAGGAGTAAGAAGGTCATTAATTAGACCAAATTCTTTATAAATAACGTAATGAAAAAATAACCCACAAAGAATTGTCTAAATACCCACGCCAAAAACAACTAAAGACCAGGGCTATATCCTTTCGGTGAAATTCAATAAGCTGTTTCGGTTTGTGCTGTTGATCCGATTTGATTCTTTCGAGGTTGGATCTGCTGAAGCAGGCATTTCAGTTTTCCTTTGATAATGAAAATCTTCGCTAAGCGTAATCTCCTCAAACCTTTGATGAATTTCCTGTTGATACAGTTCCACGAGCAAATAACAAAAATGGAATGAAGCATACCAATCCCATCAAAAAAACCACAAGGACATCGCTAACCATAAATCTTACATCCGTTAGTAGAGGCTGTATCAATAAGAACAATATCAAACCTATGAATAACATGCTTGCTGCAAAAAGTAAACCCAGCCCGCTCACAAATCCCAAGGGTGCCCTTTTCAACAGAATCACCCCGCCAGCAATCCATAAAAAGGATAGAATCGCATCCGCGACCAGAACGCCAGTTTCAAGGCTTGGCAGCGCTGCCTGTTCTCTAATCACTCGGCTGAGCATGCCGGCTGCTCGAAAGAGAAACGCGGCTCCAAAAATAACTAGGAACCCTCCTCCAAATTTTGCCGGCACTTTCCCCTCCAATCGCGCTTTCACAGATTGCCCATTTATCCTTTTCAAGATATCGAAAATTGTGTATGTGCTCAAAATAATAAGTATAAAATACATGAATGTGAATGGGTTGATAGGTATTCCGAACACATAAGCAGTGTAATTGTAGAATACAACCAGCAGCGCGCCCGGCCAGAAAAGGGTACCAATCAGCTCGCCGCGCCAGGCAAGCCACATCGATCCCAACAGAATGGGTAGTACGATGAAGAGGTTGATAACATCATTCACCATGAAGGATTGGATTGCTTCCTCCAAAGGATAAAGTTTTTCGGGAAATATCAATCCTGCTAGAGACAGCCCCCCCATTAAAATCACAATGACAAACGAAAGAATTACAGACGAATTCAAGTTACAGGATAAAAAAGGATTAAGACCTGGCTTCATTTTTTCACCCAAAGTTATTAAGATTCATTCTGCCAATACATTCTATGTATATAATAATCCCTTATCAATAGAAAGTCCAAATTTCTAATTGCATGTAGTATAAATAATATTTAGAATGAGAATGGTCAAAGGCGCAAAAGAGACTTTTGGATGGGTAATCGTTGGAGAAAACAAGGAGATTATCATCCCAAAATCAGCCTGGGAACGTTACGGGTTTCAGGTTGGTGAAGAGGCGATTATTACACCAGGAAGTAAAAAATCTGGTGGGTTTGGCGTAACCAACAAAAATCTCTTCTCGTATATTTCCATCCCTGGTTTTGAGGAAAAAATTTTTCCTCGCAGCTTGTTTACTCAAAATCAAGGAATCCAGCTTCCAGATAATATCCTCATTAAACACGACGACCGGCTATTGTCCGTTTACGGGAGTGGTTTCATTTTAGGATTTATCTCCAAAGGTCCTATATAATTTTGCGAATCAGCATACAGAATTTGATGAGGTTGAGTAAAAGTAGAATTTTCAATTCAATCGGTTGTCCACCTTTTTGTGTTCACAATCTCCCTGTTTTTTACAGGATAAATGATATAGAAAAAATTCTCATCTTATATAATGATTATCACCTTTGTTATTCTCGCTGTCACCATAGTTTTATTTATCTGGGGTAAGTACCGGGCTGATCTGGTATCTGTTATATCTCTGATCACGCTGTATCTCTTTGGCATACTGGACACAGAACAGGCTTTGTCCGGATTCTCAAATCCCACCGTAATCATGTTGGCGGCGCTGTTTGTGGTAGGAGAGGGATTAACCAAATCAGGGCTGAGCAGTTGGATGGGTAGACGGCTGATCCGCCTAGGTGGAAAAAGCCATGTCCGCTTGATGGTTATCCTGCTTAGCGGCACAGCCCTGATCGGGGCATTCATCAGCAACACTGGAACCGTAGCGATTATGATGCCCATCATGGTTGCCGCCTCATGGCAGGTTGGCAGCATCCCATCCCTGTTTCTGATTCCGCTGGCTTTCGTTGCCAATATCGGCGGACTATTAACCCTGGTTGGTTCACCTCCCAATATTATCGTCAGTGACGTTCTGGCTGAAACTGGACTGCGTCCAATTGGTTTTTTTGAGTTTGGTTTGATTGGCTTCCCTTTGCTGTTGATAACGTTACTCTTTATGGTCACTGTTGGCAGGAGACTGCTACCCGTACGAAAGGCAGTAAGGAAACCGGTTGACCTGGCAGTTCTAACAGAACACATGGCTGCGGACCATACCCTGACGGACCAACTCTTTCTTATGCGGGTCTTGGGTAATTCAACACTGGCTGGAAAAATGCTGGTAGAAACAAAACTTGGACCGGACTATGGGGTTAGTGTCCTGAAGATCGATCATCCAGCGGATGACCAGGGAGGTGGGCTCGAATCTATTCTGCACCAGCTGCAGGCTGATGAGACCATTTTTCAACCGGGAGCGCATACGGTAATCCGTACGAATGACATCCTGCTGGTTAAAAGCCAACAAGCAGCAGTCAATAGATTAGCGGCTGACGATAACATCGGTTTGGAATTGCTGGATAAGAGGGACCTAAACTTGCAGGAGATTCTCTTTACCCGAGAAATGGGTCTATCAGAGATCGTAATCGCCCCGCGGTCGCAGTACATCGGACAAACCATAACCGCAGCGCATTTCGCTGATAGATATAACGTCCAGGTCCTGAACATCCTGCGCCAGGGTAAAGAAATCGACCTGCGCGAGTCCGTGTTACAAGCTGGAGATGTCTTATTGGTGCGCGCAACCTGGGAGCAATTGGAGCTGTACAAACAGGAGAGCCATAATTTCGTTGTCATCGGCAGCCCTGAAGCATCCAGCCAGCAGGTTGTCAAGCTGGGATATGCATCGCTGACAGCTATTCTTTCGCTGCTTGTGATGATCGGTCTGCTGGTGACCGGAATGGTGCCACCGGTAATGGCGGCAATGATCGCAGCTGCAATGATGGTGCTGGGAGGCAGCTTGAACGTCAAACAGGCTAGCGACGCCATTGTGCTGAACAACGTGATACTGCTGGCAGCCCTGCTGCCGATGAGTATCGCCTTGCAGGTTACCGGCGGGGCTGACCTGATCGCTAACGGGATTATCAGCTTACTCGGATCGAACTCAGTAGTATTCTTAATTGCAGGCTTATTCCTGCTGACATCCGCCATTACACAGGTAATCAGCAACACCGCCGCAGCGGTATTGATCGCTCCGATCGCTCTGCAGGTCGCCATGGATATAAATTATTCACCGCATGCTTTCTTGATGGCGGTTGCTGTAGCCTCGGCTACTGGTTTCCTGACTCCGTTCAGTACACCGACGAACCTGCTGGTTATGACACCTGGCGGATATCAATTCGGGGACTATGCACGAGTAGGTTTACCTCTATTAATCCTTATCCTGATCGCAAGCCTACTGCTGGTTCCAATCATCTGGCCTGTTTAGGGGTATATTAACAACCTGTTTTCATTAGATTCTTGAAAATACGTTGAATACAAGATGCATACTTAATTTCCCAACGTTTTCTAACTACCAAACTTGATTTTCATATCAATTTTATAAGGATAATTCGCAACCATTATCGATTGCATCATTAACTGAATATTTCTTTGTGTAAACCGAAAAATATCGAAGACCATTTATTTAGCAGTTGATTTAACAGCCGGGATAATATACTCCCGTATGATCTGCTGCGGCTGGGAAAATTTCGAATCGGGGAGATGGCTGGTGAACACTACCACAATGTTTTGTTCGGGTAAAACATATATAAATTGGCCTTTCATGCCGTGAGCGGCATACAGTCCGTCATCATGCAGCCACCAGTAATACCCCATGTACACATCCCAAGGTTCTAGCGGCTCAGGGACCTGGATATACTTCCTTTGTGTAGAAGCTTCGATCCAATCTGCCGGGATAATTTGGGTTCCATCCCACATACCCTTGTTCAGATACAAATAACCTATCTTCGCCATATCACGCGGTTTCATCCTCATCCCCCAGCCGCCCTTCGAAATACCCATATTATCTTTCTTCCATTCCACATCATCAATACCGAGGTAGTTAAATAGATACTTCTGGGCAAATTCTTCGGCGTTCAGACCACTGGTGCCTTGAAGTATAGCCGACAGCACATGTGCATTCCCGCTGCTGTAATTAAACTGTGTGCCTGGGTTGGTGTACATGGGTTGGTCGAGCACATATTGTACGAAATCCAGCATCCAGATCATTTCGTCCCAATCAAATTCCATCCCGGCGGTCATGGTCAATAAATGCTCTACCGTGATAGACCGCTTACGCGTATCGTCGTTGTCAAAGGTTCGCTCCGGGAAATAATCCAGAACTTGATCATCGAGGCTCTTGATATAACCATCCCGAATCGCAATCCCAACCAAAGCTGACAGAATACTTTTAGTGACAGAATAGATACCGTGCAGGCTGTCCTGGTCGTAAGGCTCAGAATACTTCTCAACCACGATATAACCGTTGCGAACAATTACCATACCGTCGATGCCCACTACTTTATCGTAGATCTCATTTAGTAGTTCAGGCTCCATACCCTGCTCTACCGGCGCTGACTTACGCCAGGAATCTGTCGGCCAATAATTTTCCGCCGGCTCAATCAAAGCTGCATCTTGCGCACCGCTTACCGAGGTCTCTCGGATTGCACTAATAGGAAGACAGGCTGCAAGGGACAATACAAAGATAAAAAACAAGATGCAGTTTCGCAATCCGGTATTACACGTTCTATTGAATCCGACCATTTTTCTAAGTAAACAAGGTTTCCGGCAACTCCAACATGACTGCAGATGGTGGTTAATATCATACCCCGATTGTATCTTTCATAGGTGGGTGCCTTCGAGTTTTGGTCGTCTAGATCATACCTGCATTTCGACTCCCGCAACACTAGAAATTCTAAACAACAATTAATAAAAATCGTAGTAAAAATACATTTTTACTCCCTTGCAGGTAAGATAGAATTGCTGAGAAATTTTTCACAAGGAGTGTTCACTTTGTCAAGTATTAAAGGTATTGCGAAACGAAAACCCAGGTTTACCAGCATATTATTGTGGTTATTGTCTGGATTAATAACGGTAGCATGTTTTCTGTACCAGGATAAGACCGGCCCAACTTATCCACTGGAAGGTGAAATTGATACAAATCTAGGAGAGGTTAATTACACGTTCCTGCGCAGTGAAACAATCGGCACGGACTTAAAAGTCATGTTCCTTGATCCGCTGCCGGACGGTATAGAGGGAAGCGTGCAATACAGGCGCTACAAGTCCAATGATGATTGGTCCACCATTCCTATGCAAGCCGGATCATTTGAGTTCTCCCGTCGAGGCGAAACGGAAGTCATTCAGGGTTTTGGAGCAGAACTTCCTTACCTAAAGGAAAGGGCAGGCAAATACGAGTACTTCGTCTTCGTTGATGACGGATCCGGAGATCCAGTCTCAGTCACTGGCGATAAGCCGATCTACGCCCGCTACAAAGCCTCCGTACCTATGTGGGCATTAGGGCTGCACATCCTGGTCATCTTTGCTTCCATGACCCTGGCTATCCGCACCTCCCTTGAAGCCATTTTTGACGGCAACTTCAAGTGGATGATAACGGCTACCATAATCAGCCTGTTAATCGGCGCATTTTTACTGGGTCCGCTAGTGCAATGGTACGCATTTGGCGTTTGGTGGTCCGGGATACCTTTTGGCTACGACTGGACGGATAACAAGGTACTGGTGGAGCTGGTATTCTGGTTGATTGCGGCTTATATGAACCGGGGTTCGAATCGCAGCCGCGGGTCCGTTTACCTGGCTGGTTTTGTGACACTGCTGGTTTATTTCATTCCCCACAGCATTTTTGGATCCGAGTTTGATTACACAACAGGTAAAGGACATGGAACGGCAGGTTAGGATTTAATCCTTTCAAGTCGGTATTTCCATTTTTACAAAGAAGTCGCTGTCTAAATTGATTCCCGCCACCGCCTTGTGTCTCTGCGAGAAGAGTAGAACCCGACGGTACAGTTTCACCCCACAGGTGTCACTCCTCTAGCGATGAATCTCTGCCAAAAAGGCGGTTCAGTTTTAGCAGGTACTGCGCTTATATCCGGTATTGATGTATCGTGGAAAGTATCCTGGAGATGATATAAACGACATTTTTGCAGGGATACTCAGCTGTAGCGCATCAGTAGAAATAGATATTCAATTGCGAAAGTTCCGACAGGAACTTATCGAACATAAATCAGCCTGGCAGTGATGCATATAAGTAACAACGCTGCGGTGAGATCATAAATCTGGTGTGATTTTCTTCCCAGTAAAATCCTTTTATAAATTTCCAAATCAATTCTTCACCTGTTGGAGTGACACTACTAGTGACAGCAGGTTTTGCGCTATTAATCTTTGAGGACCGGTTCTATCCGAGCTTTTTAATAATCATGCATGCAATTTATTAGTGACGCTAGTGGTATTATGTAATTTTTATTGCCTGTTTAGATATTTAAATGATAAGTTTTATTAGAATTTCTAATTTAGTGCATAAAATACATTGACCATTTTACCTGGTGATATTATAATCCCACAGATTGAAATTGTTTGTAATTTATCCAATCAAGTTCCTTAGTTTTTAGAGCTTTACATAAAATATCCTATCGTTTGTATGATGGCTTTTTGTCATATTCGAAAGCGCGACGCTGCTTTTTAATTTCGCTACATTTATTAATTGTTGTGATAAGTGCTAAGAAAATTTCAGGAAATAAGAAGCTGCATCAGGAGATTGCATGAATCGTAAAAACAAAACTGGTGGGGAGGTACAAACAGTCAGATCAGTCGAAAGAGCAGCTTACTTGCTTGAAGCGCTGATGACGTCATCATCTCCACTCAGCCTGGCTGAACTGAGTGAACAGGTTAACCTGCATCCCTCCACTGCCCATAGGCTGCTGGCTACTTTAGACGTCTGCGATTTTGTTTACCAGGATTCATCTTCAAAACTCTATTCACCTGGCGTCAAACTCATGTTCCCAACTCCAGGTTTGCAGAAATACTACATTCTGCGGAATTTTGCGGCTCCGATCCTTAATGAGATTTCAAATAGCACTGGTGAAGGAGCAAGTCTGGGAATTCGGAGCGGCAATCATGCCATAATCATCGCAAGAGCCGCCAGTGGCCGCACCGTGGATGTGTCTCTCAGGAGCGGGATCATGGTTCCACTGCATTGTACCGGTATCGGTAAAGCTATGTTGGCTTATCTATTCCCTTCTGATGTGGAAAAAATTATCGCAGATGAAGGTATGATCCCCAGCACGCCTAACACTATTGCTGATATGGACACGTTGAAAGAGGAATTGGTTGAATTTAAAAAGCAAGGCTACGCCATAGATAATGAGGAGTGGGAGACTGGCATACGCTGTGTCGCAGTACCTGTCTTCCAGAAAGAACATATTGTGGTCGGCGCTATTAGTGTTTCTGGACCTGCCGGACGCCTGCTGCAAGATAATGACGATGAAATCGCTGAACTGATCAAAATTGGAGCAGAAAGATTATCCGCCAAACTTGGTTACCACACTGAGATGGGTGAAAATCCAGACACAAATTACAAAAAAGAGGTCGCATAAAAGTTCAGGTTGTATTCGTGAGATTCCCAGGAGGTATCAATTGCCAATATTATTAAAAGATATCAAACAATGAGAAAAGAATCGAAAGAATGCGTATCCAAAACATTTTTAATTAGGAGGATAGAGATGACAGAATCAAGAATTAAATACCTGAAGTTTGCCTTAATTGTGGCAATCATACTCATTGGGATCGGTTTATTGTCAGCCTGTGGAGGTGAAGAACAGGTCGAACTCACCCACTTTGTCTGGGTGGGTGGAGGTCAGGGCGTTGTCCCTCGTGAAGTTGTACCAGCCTATGAGGAAGAACATCCCAATGTAAAAGTCGAGCTTTATGAGGGTACTAACTCGGTAACTTATCCCAAGATGGTCGCCGCTTCTGAAGCTGATCCAAACAATCCGTTGATCAACTTTGGTTTCTTTAATATTGATGCAACCGTCAAAGGAACAAAAGACGATATGTGGGTCAGTCTGGATCCGGAATTGATCCCCAATATGGAAAATATCCTGCCTGATTTCCACCGACCTGATAACAAGGGCATCGGCTGGGGTCTGGCGCAGGTCGGTATCATGTACAACTGCGACCTGGTTGACGAACCACCTACTTCATGGCTCGATCTCGTCGACCCGAAATGGGAAGGCAAGGTAGTCATGTTTGATTATCCCTTTGACTACATGCTCACAACTATCGCCAGATCGCTAGGCGGAAGCGCACAAGACGATGAGGCTGCCTGGAATCTAATCAAAGAAGCCGCTGAGCGAGGTCAATTCTTAGCCTTCGGCAGCAGTAACGAAGACATTAAAAGCCCCATGGTGCGCGGTGAGGCGCTGATCGGTCCCTGGTTTGTGGGAATGGTCGACGCATGGGTTGAAGAGGAAGGTGTACCGCTTTGTATGGCCGAACCCAAAGAAGGTTACATGGCATTTCCTCTTTACTTCCAGATTGTCAAGGGAAGCACAGAAGAAGAAATTAAGCACGCATCCGCCATCATCAACGAATATCTATCGCCTGAAACACTCGAACGCTATAGCTGTCTGACGAGGACACCCCATTCGAGTATGGTTGCAGGTACATGTGATGAACTGATAGATTCACAATCTTTCAATCCGGATGTCATTGCAAGAAGCATGATGATCGACTGGGACACAGTCGCAGCCAGAGATGTTGAGTGGCGCGAACGCTGGGACCGAGAAGTTAAAGCAGTCATGCCGTAAAGCATTTCTTCCCCAATTGTGCGAATGCAATTTTGGCTACGAATTCAAAGCGGAACCTCAACGCATTCGCACAAAAAAACTTATCCCCAACAGGAATTATCTATGACCGTCGATAGTGATACAAGCGATCTGGTGCAAAGCGTCGAAATAAGCAGCCGCAGTCAGGAAGAAATACCTGAAAAACGCTCGATAATGCAGAGGTATGCACATCTGGGTCTCTTGAGTCCCGCTGTAATTCTGATGTTTGTCATATTCGTAATATCCATGAGCATGCTGTTCATTAACAGCGCTTACCATTTCAATGGGCTGAACATCGATAGGATTATCACCTTCGAAGCCTGGCCTAAATTTTTCAGCGATCCTTTTTACTGGCAGGTGCTGGGTACAACGCTGAAGCAAGGCGCTGTCACAACTTTCTACACCGTAATTATCGGATATCCCACTGCCTACGCAGTTACCCGCCTGCGATCCCCCGGATTAAAATTTTTCTTCTTTATCCTGATTTTTTCGCCATTATTAACCAGTGTTGTGATCCGTTCATTCGGATGGCTGATCCTTTTGGGTGATTTGGGTTTTATCAACTACGTTTTGAAATATTTAAGGATCATCGAAGAACCAATCAAAATGATCTATAATTTTCGAGGCGTTACCATATCACTCACCCATGTTCTGCTGCCTTTTACGATTTTTCCCATCATAAGCGTGATGACCCAGATGGATCCGACCTTAAAAGAAGCCTCAAATGACCTGGGGGCAAACCGATGGGTTACTTTTAGACGGGTTACCTGGCCATTAACCCTGCCTGGTTTAATTACAGGCGCTCAAATCACTTTTATCCTTGCCGCAGGCGCATATGCAACCCCGTCAATCCTGGGCGGAGGGCGGGTAATGGTATTGCCAGCTCAGATTTATGAGGCTATCGTCGTGCTTAACTGGCCGATGGCAGCTGTCCAGGCAATGGTGCTACTGGCGATAACCCTGGTGATCGTATTCATTTTTAACTTATTGATCCGTAAGGCTTACCAGGCGCCCCAGGGAGGATAACCTATGGAAAAAAGTAAAGGCATTGATTTATTGAGCATTCTTTTTGGCTTCTTTCTGGTTGGTGTTGCGCTTTACATCATGGCGCCGCTCATCTTCGTAGTATTTAATGCATTTAACAGCGCGGCATATAACGTTTTCCCCCCAGAAGGCTTTTCACTCAAATGGTTTGGGGTGGTGCTGCGCTACCCAACATTCAAACCGGCATTCATCAATTCCGTGATCGTCGGGCTGGGGGCAATGGTGATTTCAGTGGTTACTGGAACAATGGCTGCCCGGGCGTTTGTAAAGTACAGGTTCAAATTCGATACTATGGCGCGCTCTTTGTTGTATGCGCCAGCCTTAGTCCCCAACATCGCTATCGGCGCAGGTATTTTCCTGTATTACATCCGAATCGGACTCTACGGCGGACGTTTTGGATTGATCCTGGCACACTCGCTTTTAGGTCTGCCATTCGTCATTTCGATTATGGTCGCCGTGATGCTCCAATTGGATCCATCTCTGGAAGAAGCCGCCCAGGATTTAGGTGCCAAACCGTTAGAAACATTTCTGCGGGTAACGCTGCCTCAGATGCAGGCAGGCTTGATTGTATCTGCCATGTTTGCGTTCATCGTGTCGTTCGACGAGCTGGAAACTTCTTTGTTCCTGGTGAGACCTGCCAATAACACATTACCTATTGAAATGTTCTTGTACTTGCAGGAATATCAGAATCCATCCCTTGCTGCACTGTCGACATTAATTATCGCAATAACTGCGGTTGCCGTTATCGTACTTATCCCGTTCGTGCGCAGGCAGGTTGAGAGGCGAAAATTGCTACGTTAACACCCTGATTACAAACTGTTTACACACCCACTAAATAACATTTAAGAGATTGAAATTGGAGAATTTATGACATCACTGGCTCCGCTGTCAGATCTGGTAGTAGAAATCCTGAAGGCAAGCAAGGTAAATGAGTCTGAAAGGGTCGCATTAGTAAGCACCACGGCTTATGATCCCCAGATGCTCGATGCATATCTAGCTGGAATTGAGAAATTGGGGGTCGATGCGATTCGATTGATCCTACCGAGACATTCGAAAGATATGAAACTGATCCAGCCATTGAGACCCTATGCTGTGCAAGTCCTCAAAGGTGCGGATATGGTAATCCAGCCGGCTTCATTTGACAACACCCCTGTGCCTGATATTTTTATGTATGACGAAATCTTCAGTGAAATTCTGCACTCGGGTACCCGGTGGCTTGATGTTGTCATCCAAGAAGAAGCGATGAGGCGCCTTTTCCCGCACCAGGCTATGATCGACCGCACTTATGCCGGTGTAGAACTTATGGAAAAAGCCGAAAATATCCGCGTCACATCCGATGCAGGCACCGACCTTCGCCTGAACAAGGCGGGACGTAAAGCGCACAAACAGACCGGCATGGTTGACGAACCTGGGATGTGGGACAACTATGGGTTTGGGCTGGTGGCATGTGCGCCTTTAGAAGACAGCGCTGAAGGGACCCTGGTACTGGATGCCGGAGATTCAGCCGGCCAGGTTCCTTTTGGAGATCGCCACCGCATAAATCCGGAACCGATATCGCTCACCTTCCGCAACGGTAAAATCGTGGATATTAAGGGAGGATATACGGCTAAAATGCTGCGCCTGTACCTGGAACAGCACGGTAACGACGGCGCATACCGCATTGCACACGCCGGCTGGGGGACTCAGGATCGAGCCGTATGGGGAGGGGGATACCAGTTCACGCATGCCGACTGGGAGAGTTATTACGGGTGTGTGATGATCCACTACGGCGTGAATATATTCGATACCCCATGCCGTTTCAGCGGATTGGGCGGCGCGACACATCCGCCGGGAATTCATTGGGGAGGATCGATGCTCAACTGCAGCTTTTACCTGGATGATGAATTGATCGTGGATAAAGGCACGATTGTACATCCGGACTGTAAATAATCCACAAAATAATGACAGCAGAAACGTATGTTCGGAAGAACTTGGTTAGAGACACATGAACGAACTTACATTCGGTGAGCTTAGTCTCAGAGAAGGCGAAATAACAAAAGGGAAGCTTGGAACATTTTATCTTTCCGACGGCAGCGCAGTTGGCATACCTTCAATCGGGATTCAGGGACGAGAGCCTGGTCCGGTGTTATGGCTCGGCGCTGCCATGCACGGGCAGGAGATTTCCGGTATCCCCGTGATCTGGGAGATTATTAAAGAGCGCGTGGATGCGGAAAACCTGCGCGGATCAGTAGTCGGCGCGCCCTTAATCAATCCTTTCTCATTTAATGGAGGTACCTATTTCACCCCGGAGGACGGCTACAACATCAACCGGGTTTTCCCGGGTGATACGAACAGCTTGCTCACGCACCGGCTGGCAAATTTAATTTTCGAAGAGGGAATTAAAAAAAGCGATTACATTATTGACTTCCACTGCAATATGGCCTCAGCCATGTGCTTTACGATTATCGACGAACCCGCTGGCTTTCCAATAACAATCTACGACCGATACAAAAAAATGGCTCAAGCGTTCGGTATTACGATCATCGAAGCCAAACTT
>Ga0180437_10005572_pt1 | contig 17157 bp, 19 predicted proteins | sample SS_ome_4_FD_132410 | JGI IMG/M metagenome (GOLD analysis project Ga0180437, IMG submission 132410) | Hypersaline lake sediment archaeal communities from the Salton Sea, California, USA - SS_3_D_1 metaG | ecosystem: Environmental > Aquatic > Non-marine Saline and Alkaline > Hypersaline >... | reverse complement strand
TGCGTCCTTCGTAGTAGGCGTTCAGACGCGCCATTGCGCCGTCTTCGGTCATCTCGCCCGTCGCCACCTTGCGGTATACCTCGCACGGAGTGCTGGCGAGAACGGCGGCCTGCTGGGAAACCCGCGCCGTAGGCTTGGCGTTCTTGGGCTTGACCTTGCCGGCCTTCTTCTTGAGGTACCAGTTGCGCAGAGTCAGGCCCGCGCGGGAGCACGCATCCGTCGTCGGGAGCTTGCGTCCGATAGGCTTGAACGCCGTGCGCAGGTTCCGGCCTCGACGGTGGGGCTCCTTGGCGGTGTACTGCGTCCGCGAGCGGCCCATCATGTGGACTTGGCTGCCTCCGAAGTAGCTGCCCGACATCGTGCCCTCTTCGGCAGTCGCCTCATCGGGGGTCGAGACAGCGCTGCCGTCGGCGGTTTCTTCCACGAGAACGGTGCCGACCTTCTCGTACTGGAAGATTTCCCCCGTCTCCGGGTCTTGCAGAAACACCACGGCTTCGCCACCGAGGCCCGCGACGATGATCTCTTCCTCGTTCGGGGACGCGGCAATCACCTCGCCTTCCGTGGCGATCTCGTCCACGGCTGCGCTCACTTCGTCTTCCTCGGACTTCTTGCCCAAGACTTTCATAAGAACGAGCCCGATACCGGCTCCAATTGCCACGTCGCTGATGTTCATCGTTTTCCTCCGCCCCGAAGTGGGCTTGTGAGAAGTCGCGAAAGTTCGGTGATAGGAAGCTGGCCGGCAGCGAGAGGTTCGAGAACCGGCTCCAGTTGGTCACAGGCGCGGCAGGCGCTCACCAGCGCTCCCGCAACCGTAGCTACATTGAAACCCGAGCCGTCATCGGCACATTCGATTTCCACCCGTGCGGGAGGAGCCGTATTCCGGCCTGCGTAAAACGCAGCGCCAGCGATGCCTATGAAGAAGAGCGGGTTCATCATCGGTTCAGAAGGAAATATGCCGCAGCGGCACCGGCTCCCAGAATAAGGGGAAGAGAGCCCGTAAGTCCAGAAGAAGTTTCGTCTTCTTCGTATCCTCCCGGCGGGAGGTACTCCGGGTCTTCTTCCATCGGAGCAGGCGGCAATGGAACGTCGCCCAGCTCGACGTCGTAGTCGTCACCCCCCGAGTCGAGATCGAACACAGGGATAAACGTTCCGGGGAAGCTGGGAGACGTTGGGGTAGGCGTCACGATGGTCGGGCCTGCCGTGTAGAACCGGAGAATTTCCGAGGCGTTTCGGAACGTGTAGAGAAGCGCGTAGTCTCCTGCCGACGTGTCGAGCGTGTAGACATCCATCGGCTCGCGCGTCTCCTGCCCTCCTACCGCTGACTGAAAGGTCGCGTTCAGCGTAGATTTCTGGATCACCACGGGCTTGGCGTAGAGGTACGGTGACATACCTCGTGACTTGATGCCCTCAAGCAATGCCCGTCCCTGCGCTTCTGCGGGCCACGGAGCAGAGGGATTGATCGACGGGCTCCACGTAGGGGTGCCCTCTCCTCGAAACGCTTCCCAGCTACGGCTCCCACGATCCTTATAGTAGATCGTATCGCTGAAGTCGGGATGGGTGTGGACATTGGACCACGACCGTGTTGGAGGAGTTCCCGTCTCCATCATCTTGGATTGGCGAAGATACCGAGCGTTCGCCGTATAGGTGGACTCGTTACTCGGCAACGGAATGAAGAACTCCTCCCCGAAGCTCATCGGGGGGAACTCCTTTTCGCGTGCGGCTGCCGCGAGGATCTGAGCAGATGTCGGGATGCCGTTGAGGTAAAACCGGAAGCGGCTCTTGAGCGCGGGGGTGTACGCCACCGGCATCGTGGCTTCGTCATTTACGTGGACAAAGCGCAGCCAGACGATGTCCGCCGAGGGGTAGTAGACGACAAAGAGGAACCCGTCTTGCGCAGATTTCCCTCCCGTCAACGGCGTTCCCTCGAACACGTCGTTCACGATGTTCGAGTACGAGGCCCCGCGATGGTCCCCGAAGATGGTGAAGTCCGTCCACGGGACAATCAGCCGAGGGCCTTCCATCCGGGCTGCCGTCACATTGTTGGCCTGTGCAGCAGAGATGCCCGGAGGATTATACGCAGGGGGAATCTGCCAGATGGCGATCTTGGCCTGCTCGTCTGCCCGAAACTCATTCCAGCTCGTCATCCTTGACTCCCAAAGTAGAGCGCCGCTGCGCCGACTGCGGCTGCGCCGAGCGCAAGCCCGGTGCCTCCGCCGCTTTGTTCTTCTTCAAACTCAAGCTCTTCGGCTTCCGCCCACGCGCTCTCGGGGGTACCATCGCGGAAAATCGCGAAGTTCGCGCCTCCGCTGATGTACTGGCCGATGAGCCCGTCGTCGAAGGAGCCGAGCGTTGCGCCGAAGGCGTCTTCGATGGGACGCACGCACTCCTCGGGCGTCATGCCGAAACATTCCTCGAAGCCCGACCAAAAGCTCGTGCGGTCGATGGGCATGATGCTCTGCGTGACATTCGGACGGTTGATGGCTGAAAGATCCGAGGTGCCTCGCCTTCCGCTGGTCTGTGGCACGGTCGCCAGACCCAGCGTAATCATCTGCGCCATGAGGCTCGTCGTCAGACCGAGCTTGAACGCCTGTGTGCGGGACGACCCCGCCATGCCGTAGGCTTCGGTGATCCCATTGACAATCTGCTCCAACTGCTGGAGCCCACGAAGGCCCTCCCGCGTGATCCGCTCGGTGGGTGTGACCTGCTTTCCACAAACCCACTCGATGCCCTTGAGCTTTACTGCGCCGTCGAGGTGGCCCATCGCCCCCCGGTCATAGGCAAGTTGGGTGTATTCCCGACCGTCAAATCCGAAGTGCTCCATGTAGCCGAGGCTTCCGTTACCTCGCATGTCCCACGCATCGCGCAACGATGTCGTGCGGACTTTTCCTCGCCACTGCCTGCGCCCAGCACCGTAGTTCGTCGAGGTGATTGCCACGAACTCAGAAAGGCGCGAGCGCAGCCACATCGCCTGAATCGTGCGGTCGAGGTCGCCCTCCGCGCCCCCCACAATCTCCGAAGGAAACCGCCGAAGAAACGACACGTAACGGTCTTGGTTCCGGCCTGCTTCGCGGCGGAGTTTTCCGTACCGGATCATCTCTGCGACGACGATAGCGGAGCCCGCAGCGGCAGCCAGAATCAGCGTCACCGGAGGGGGGGCTGGGGTGAGTCCCACCATCGCTTTCGTCGCCCAGAACGCTGCAACACTGGTGCCGGCGACGCGGGCGGCGGCGTTATTCCCGGTGGCGCTGGCGACACTCGCTCCCCCCTTGAAGAGCGAGTTGAGCATCCACTCCCCCTCGCTCATGCCCTCGGGACGAAGGTCGGAGTTCATCCAGTTTTCTTCGCCGTTGAAGAACGTGTTGATGGCGTTATCCGCACCATTACTGGGACCGTCGAGGCCGATGGCGTCTCCGAACTCGCGCGTCGCCTGATAGGTTTCTTGCAGGTTGTCCGCCCAGCGCTCGTCGGATTCCTGCGCGGTGGCATCCCCGGCGGCTTGAGGCAGGTCTACCCCTTCCTCACCCGTCAAAATCTTCGGGCGTTTCGGACCCCCTCCAAAGGGGCCAGCCATCCCCGGTCGAGTTGTCGCAGCCATACGCTCTTGGTTGTAGTTCCCGCCGTCTACGCTATACGAAAACTGCGGGTTGAAGGGGTTGTTCTTGATCTCTTCCCAGTCACCCGTCACCGGGTCGTAGATCACTGCCACCTGTCCCACGGGGGGTGCGTCCAGCTCCAGCGGCTTGTTGGGGATTCCCCCGTACGGCTCGTCCTGAGACAGCTCGTAAAATTTCCCATTGGAAGCGCAGTAGCCCATCGCGTGAACGAACCCGCCGTTGAAAGGCGCGTCGTAGATTCCCGCGAGATAGGCTTCGCACCCGCACGCACGGCAGAGGGTCGCGAAGAGAATCGAGAGATCGTCGCAGTCCCCGACGCCGATGCCCTTGAACGTGAAATTCCCCACGGTCAGTCCCGCAGGGAGCGTTGTGTACGGGCCTTGGAGCAGTTCGATTCCGGGGGATTCTTGCCCGTACTGAATGTTCGTGATGATCCACTTCGCGATCAGGTGCGGCGCGAAGCGGAACACGTTGTTGCAAGGCCCGATAATGGCGTGCGCGAGAGCGCGAAGAGGAGCGTCCGGCGAGAACTTTACCGCCATTTCGTTCGCCGCCTGCACAGTCTGCATGGGCGTGAACGAACGCTCCGTGTACGTCAGATCAGGGGTGTTGCTCATGCAGGTGCAAGATCGTCAGAGGCGCTTGACGGTGGCTCCGGGGAAAGTCTTGCTTTGCGAGGCTGCCGTGGAAGCCGGCCCGGAATCCGAAGAAGAATCAGAGCCTTGTGTAGCACCATTCTGCCCTGCCGGCAAGGATTTACCGCCGCCGCCCGCGAACTGCTGCGCCATCGCCGGCAAGACGGTCGGGAGCATCCCCTCGATCATCTTGTTGATCGCGCTCTTCTCTTCTTTCTTCGCATCTACGAGCCCGAGCTTCTGCTCCAGAATCTTCCCGGTGTCGAGCCCGTGCTTCGCGCCGGCTTCGATGAGCGCGAGGGTTTCTTGAAGCTCGTGTGAGGGAGCGTTGTCGATCTGCGCGGTGAGGTTCATCTGCACCATCTTCAGCTCGAACTGACGGATCTTCTCCTTCAACTCGTCCCGCTGCTCTTCGAGTAGCTCCATGCGCTGCTTGTAGTGCGTCTCCTTCAGCTCCCACTGCTGGAGGAGCGCCGCCTCTTTGTCCTCGTAGCGCTTCTGCGCAGCATTGACGAGATCCTCGGTGCGCGTGCGTAGCTCCTTCTCCTTGTCCTCGAACCGCTCCGCCGTCCGCTTCTTCTCCTTGTCGATCTCCTCGATGGCTTCGCGCCGCGTCTCGGCAAGGCGCTCTTGCAGGCGCTTGTTCTCATCTGCGATGCTCTCGTACTTCTGCCGCCATATCTCGGCTTGCGTATTGGCCTGAGACACCTGAGCGGTCAGTGCGGTGGAAAGCATACTTGCCTCTTGTGCGCTCGATTGCTTTACGTTATCAAGCTGGGACCTATACATCTGGTCCAACGCTGCAATCTTAGCCTGTGCTTCCTCTCTCACCTGACGCTCACGACGCTCTAGCTCTTCGCGACGCCGCTCGGCTTCGCGTTCGGCAGCCTCGCGGGCTTCGCGGGCTTCGATCTTCGCGCGTGCAGCCAGCTCCTCGGCTTCGCGCTTTGCACGCTCGGCGCTCTCTCGCGCCTCTCGCTCGATGCGCTCAGACCGCTCTCGTTCAAGTTCCCTCTCCCGCTCGAAGAGTCGCTCCTGTTCTTCCTTGCGCTGCTCAAGCGCCTGCTGCCGCTCGATGTTCTGTCGCTCATAGAGCTGTTCCAAGCGTCTCTCCTTCTCGCGGCGCTCGCGCTCTTCAAACGTCTCGCGCTGCCGCAGGTGTTCAAGCACAACCTCGGTTTTATCCGTATGTCCCTGATTTTTCGGGGTTTCTGCGTGTTTGATATGGCTCGCCTTACGCAATAAATTAGACAAGTGACCACGTCCTGTGGACACCACGATCTCCCCGCGTTGCGGGAGGGGGCGTAAGTTCTCATCCAATCCTCGGACTTCAAACGTCCCCGTGTAACCCATGTCACGAAGTGTGCGTTTGATGTCCTCCTCTGTCTCGAATGACTCGAACCGCTCGAAGACTTTGCCGCCTTTGAGCACTTCGACATGAGAAACGTCGTCGTAGTCGTACCACGGTAGGACCGGGTGGCTGTGTTCGGACATGGTGCAGGGCTCTTTGTGCTGCGCAGGGCGTGTTATAGGAAAAGAACGCCGGTACCGGGGCTTCGTTATTGAGCCCTCGGAGGGGGTGTGCTACTTGTGATGCGGCGCTCATCGTGTCAACGTGAAACACAGTAAAGAAGCCCCCTAACACTACCAAAGGTATAGCCGTGAATCAAGCCTATCAAAACCTCCCGCCCGAAAAGCAAGCCGAGTACAACATTCTCTGCCTCACCCGGCTGGTCTGTGCAGCGAAAAAAGATTGCCTGCACTGGATTTACGAGGGGATGTATGAAGCCGAGTCTCAAGGCAAAACGTTCCCCTACACCCCCGAAGATGCGTTCGGAGAAACCTACCTGACGATGCTCGAAGGGGGACCGGCAGCAACGCTCAAGGGATTCATCAAGAAGGAAGCAATCTTCGTCGTCGCAGAAGGGCCGACATCGCTCTACCTGCCCCCCGACCTGATCTTCCTGCTCGACCCAGCGCACCTGCCGTTGCTCAAGCAACGGTTCCAAGAAGCGATGGCGAGCGTCGCCCTCGAAATGCGAGACATCATCGAAGACTACGAAACAGAGGACGAGGAAGAAGTCGAGGAGGAAGAAGCAGCGCCCGCACCCGCACCCGCGCCGTCGCCCGAAGTGAAGAAAGAAGAGGAGGATGAGGAGGCGAAGGAGGAAGGGGAATGAAGAAGCTCAACCCCATCATCCTGAGCACGCTCTACGCTGCCGGGGCGTACCCCTTTGAGGACATCGAAGACGACGAACTCAAAGCGGTCCTGAGCGTCTGGATTATCCCTGTGGAACCGATCCCTATCCAGATCGGCATCAAGGGGAACGGCTCCTCGGTCAAAGCGCTCGCAGCCGAGCTTTCCCGGTTGGCGAACGCCTTCAAGCTGAAGCACTCGTTCCCCCAGAAGACTGCGCACCGTCACTGGTGCTACCAGATCATCGCACAATGCGAAGGGGCGATCAGTCGCATCCTGAGCCGCTCACTGGTCCCCTTCGAGCCAGAAGAAATCGACGCGATGATGTCGTGTTGGCCCTTCATTCCGTGGTTCAACCCGGCGCAGCGTTTTCACCGCTCGTACAAGAAAGGATTCATGGAAGGGCTCTTGCTGCCGGACACCTCTGCGCTCATCCGGCCTGAGCAAGACAGCGACGAAGTCACAGAGATCGCGGAGTGGGACACCACGCCCGAACTTACGCACGCTCGCCCGACGGATGGCTCTGCGTACCTCTCTCGTCTCTCGGAGCTTTATCCAGAAGACGAGGAAGAGGACGAGGAAGAAGACGAAGAGGAAGAGGAGGAAGACGAGCACTCCCCGCCAGACTTCTCGTCCATCTCGTTCGATGAAGACGCAGATGAAGAAGACAGCTCCTCCAGCGGGATGAGCAGCTTCGCCGCAGCGCTCCGATCATCTGAGGTAGCACCCCGCTTCATGCTCGATGAAGACGCAGAAGACGACGAGGACGAGGACGAGGATGATTCTGGCGATTGACCCCGGACTCAAGGGACTCGGGTGCGCTGAACTCGACACGAAGGGAGAGGTCCAACGAGGCTGGTTCATCCGCCGGCCTTACGCCTACAAGTCGAAGTCGTGGCTTTTCAGCGAGCAATGGATGGCGCTGTTGAACCGCGAGTTCGGGCTGCCTACGCAGCTCTCCTACAAGCACCTCGTCATCGAAGGCCAGTACCTCCGGGGGCGGGGGCATCACCGCCCCGAGGATATTCTACGGCTGAGCTTTCTCACCGGCGTCGTGACCGCAGCGCTCGGTAGCTACATGGTCGAAGAGGCCCGTCTCTTCGTGCCGTCTCCGCAGCAGTGGAAGGGGAGCACCCCGGCGGATGTCATTCAGCAGCGTATCTATGGAAAGCTCTCAACGCAAGAAGTCGAGCGTATCGAAAGGCCCTCTCAGCGCGCATGGTACGGCGACATCCTCACCGCCTGCGGCATCGGGAAATGGTACATCGAGACTAACCCTACGCTGGAGCCGGAAAGCCGCCGAGGGTGGCGAAGGAAGTGGGCGCTCAAAACAGAACCCGCCTCGTAGCCGACTAAGGGGAGGCCAGCTCCGAAGCGGGTCCTAAACTGCCCTCGGGAGGCGGGCTCCGACGCTCCCGCTAACTTTCGACGGGCAGTGAGTCCACGAGCGCTCAGGGTTGAGGGTGAAAACGCTCAGGCAGGGACTCAAAGATGGAACGAGCATAGCAGATGCTCGCTCGATAGGAAAGTAGTCAGCCGTGTCGTGCTCGACCTTCCCACTTTCCGGGTTGGGGAGAAGCGTAGGACGCTCGCGGCTCGTCGCGCAGAAGAGGTAAATCTCGGGCATCCACAGCCAGAGATCGGGGTAGACAGTCGGGTACATCCCGGCCTCCTCGTGTGTCTCGCGCAGCGCTGTCTCCAGCGGCGTCTCTCCGGGCTCGGGCTTGCCTTTCGGCAAATCCCATCCACGCTGAGGGTCGTGCAACAACAAGACGCGGTCGGTCCCTTCGAGAAAGACGAGGCATCCAGCAGCGCTCCACGGATGTAGATCGGAAGTCATGCTTCCGTTCTACGCGGAGTAGCTCTCTTCGACAAGATCGAAGAGGTACTCCAGCACCACAACGTCGCGCTCCGGTGCTTCCGGGGGCAAAGAGCCGGGGATCGCGCGCACGGTCCACAGGATGAACCGAAGGTTCCACGGTTTTTCAAGGGTGCCGAGATGGTGCAGTCTTTCCCGACACTCAGAAAGAGCTTGCGCGTCTATCCCCCGCTCTTCGAGAAGCTCGAAAGCCCTGTTGAAGACCTCTACCAGTCCCTCAAAGGTATACCTGCGCTTCCCTGAGAGGTGCGCGGATACCATCTCATTCAAGCTCGCGAGGGTGTCCTTGTAGCGGAGGGCCTTCCTCCATTTTGCATTACGCATAAGAAGATAATGGATTCCTTTAAGATTCTCACGCATTAAGCGCCGGTGCTTACCTTTCATCAAGATCGGTTCTTGAAGAGGTACTTACTCCAGCAAGCGTTCCAGCTTCCGGGGCGCATGGAGGCTCTCACGTAGTCGCTGGCCTCTTGATACGTGCGTCCTTGCAGCTTGTCGATGATGAGCCAACGCTGGTTCGGACGCATGGTCGTGGGACGAGACTCCGAGAAGATACCGACTCCGAGGAGCTTGTCCTCCGCCACGTCGTAGCAGGCGAGGAGGTAGGCGGTGTGGGGCCTCATGTCCACTCCTTGACGACTTGTTCCGCGACCATCGCGCTGACTCCGAAGTTGTGCTGGATGGTGTGCGCAAGCTGTTGGAGCATCTGAGGACGTACCGCTCCGATCTTCGCACGGACGGGGCCTTGGGGTGTCTGCACCTCGATCACGTCCGACGCCTTGGCCTTGGTCATCTGACGGGTGGCCACCACCTGATCGTAGAGCATCAGCGCTGCGATGGTGAGCTTGAGATCCAGCGGTGGGGAAATCACGATGGGGTCGCCCTCGGCAGGCGCGATGACGATCTCCATCGGCTGATCGGGGTCGAGGAAACTCACGCGCGGGGAGAGCTTTGTACCATCGCTCAGGCGCACAGAGAGTTCGAGAGCGTTGGTCACGCGCTCTTTTTCTTCCGCAGCGTCGAGGGCTTGGTCGAGGTCTTTTTTGTCGATTTTGTCCATTACGTCCACTTGGCATGAGTTGAAGAAGGCGGCCCGGTAAACCCCGGTCGCCAGATGATGAGACACGAGTGCAGCGACGAAGAGCCTTTGGAGAGAACGCCCGTTCGGGGGTCCACAAAGCGCACACGGGGATAAAGCGTGATGACCTCGCGTGCGTGCGGCTGCACGTGCTCGCGCCACCACAGGGTTTCCCGGCGTTCGTACACGAGAGCACAGACCGTCATGTACTGCCCGAAGTGTGCGCAGCGCTCCATCCACTGACCCACTTCGGAGTAAGGCGGATTGCACCACGCGACAAATTGAGGGTTTGGCTCGTCGCCCGCGAACCACATCGCATCGCGCCAATCTGCCTTCAGTCCATCGCGAAACGCTGCTTCCGTATGTCCGGGGCCTAGATAATCGGCCCCAAAACGGTTGTCGGCGCTCGCTGCGACATCGAGGTTCGGGCGGCCCACGAGGCGCTTCACAAGGCTACGGACACCGGGAGGGGTCTGGTACTGGTCACGCCAGTCTTCGCCCGTGTTCCGCTTGCCCCCAAGTCCCGCAGCGCTGTTGTCGCGTGCAGTCACGGCCATTCCTCCGGGTCGGGCTTCTCGCTCACCGGCTCGTCGAAGTTGAGGAGCCAGAGCACGAGGATCGCCGTGGTGATGATGAAGAGGCACAGCGCTCCCTGTGCCTCGGTCGTGGTGAGCCAGTCAGTCATGATTCGTACCAGTAATCCGCGCGGAGCCTGCTCTCGTAAACATGGTCGATGATGTCAGACACATCAAACTCGTCTTCGTCTGCTTTACGCAAAGCGTCACGGGCACTACTGCACGTCGCGGATGCTTTCCCTATCAAAACCTCTCTGCACCACTGAATTTGCAGAGAATTAAGAGCAAACTCCCACGCCATGCGTGCATAATCTGAGTCTCCTCGAACGTAAGGAACCGCGCCCTCTGGGAAATTTTCGAGGTACTCACCTTCACTTATCAAAACGCCTGAAACAACAACACGAGCGGCGCGGTCAGGTACCGTGCACAGATGCCCGACGCGGATCGCGCACATCCGCATGAGCGCACGCAAGGCCCCCTTAGATAGAGACTCAATACGTGCACCGTACACCTGATTCCAATACCGGGTGTGCGCAAGCTCACGCAGACGGGGAGAGATGCGAAGAACGTCACTCATGATGCTTCCCGTCTGCGATCATCTGCCCGAACGTCTTCGCGGCTCCGGCAACGACGTGTTGTGATGAGGTGTAGGGCTTGCTATTCGCAACCTTCTCGAACCACGCGACCACGGCAGCCTGCTCTTCTTCGCGGCCTTCCTGCCGAGCGTTCTCGATCATCTGTTCGACTTCGGTCTGCGTGTAGGTCGGCTCGTTCATGACATCGTCTCCTCGGCAGCGGAAATCCGCGTAGTGGCTTCGTCGCGAATGAACATGAGCGCGTCCTTGTACTGCTCTTGCGTAAGATGACGCTGATCGGCTTCGAGCCACTCGAACAAATCTTGGACCTTTTCTTCGAGGACTGCGTCGGTCCAATCCGCGTACTCTTCTTCGTTGAAGTGTTCTCCTGCCATGTGCTCTCCTGTGTGTTAGGGGGTCCAGATACGGACCCGTCCTTGGTCGTCTTCGATGCGCTTGGCCTTCTTGCTCCACCGGCTCATGGGCACGGCTTCGCACGTCACAGGCACGCTCGTGATGAAACGGCCCATGCCGGTCTTTAAGCGCTCTTCCATTGCGTCGCAGACGGGACGCATGTCGGGCTGAATGGGGGCTTCGAGGATTACCTCGTCGTGGATGAAGAAGATGGGCCGGCATCCGTAGAGAGGGCTCGTGATGTCCGTGTAGCACGCCAGCGCGAGCAAGTAGAGCGCCCACTTCGCACCGTTGGCTGCCAGTCCTTGAAAGAAGCTATTCGCCGCAGCGGTGAAGGGCACGTCCTTGCGCACCCGGCAGAGGCTCTGAACAATCTCCCCGTTGTTGACGAGATCCCCGATGTCCTTGAAGTACCACTGCATCTCCACCCACTTCTGACGGAAGAGGGTGTAGAGACGCTTCGCCTCTTCGGGCGTCACTTCGAGTCCGTAGCCACGCGCGTAGCTCTCGAACGTCGCTGCGCCGAGTCCTCCGGGGAAGCCGAAGTTGCCGACCTTCGCGAACTGGCGTGCCTCGTTCACTTCGGGGTCGCCCTCCGCGCGACGACGCTCGGCTTCTTCGTAGGAAATCCCCAAGAGTTCCGTCGCGAACTCAAGGTGCAGGTCTTTCCCTTCGCGAAGGGTCTGGACCATCGTGGGCACGTACTCCTCGCTGCCGTACCACTCCCACAGAATTTGCGCGAGCGAGCGCATCTCCAGCGTGTCGTAGTCACAGGCGATGAAGCAGTACCCGTCGCGGGCAACGAACGCTTCACGGATGCCGCCGTCCCGAGGGATTTGCTGGATATTCGGGTTGTACGAAGACGTGCGTCCCGAGTCCACCAGTACGTTGTACGACGGGCAGATGAGCCCCCGCTCCAGCACCGGGATGAACGCTGAAAGGCGTTTTTCGTAGACGCCCGCTTTCGCGAGGCCCAAAAGCACCGGATCGCCGCTGTTCTCCAGCACCTCACGGCTCGTACTCACCGCGCCCTTCGCGGTCAGGGGAATATCCGCGTCGCCCCACAGGCCACCCTTCTTCTGGTAGGCAGCGGTAACGCGCTCACGAAATACCTCCATGTTCTTCGTTCCGTCGTCGCGAAGAATCCCGGCTTCGTAAGCGGGGGCTAGCAAAGCGTCACGCTCCTGCTCGAACTGCGCTTTGAGCTTCGCCGTGTGCTCCAAGTCTGTTCGCACGCCCCACGTCGAGCACAGGCGAAGCGCCCAGCTTGCCTGATGCTGGAGCTTGATCTCTTCGGGGAGCCCTTGAATTACCTCGGCAGGGCGAAAGGCGAAATTATCCGCCATCGACTTACGCTGCGACGACATGACGCCGGCCATGTAGATGACGTCGTGCTCGGCGTAGTGAATCGCGGCCTCGGGCCACGAGTCCACGGGCACGCCGTCCAGCTCCGCGTAGCGCAATCGCCACGCATCCGGGTCAGTCTTGCTCGCGCTGATGTCGTCCCCGATGCGACGCTTGACGATCTTGTCGAGGCTGAAGCCCTTGGGACCGTAGGCGTGGTTTTTTCCCTCCGCGATGGCGATGTATTTCTCCATCACCTCGGGGTCGTAGACGCGCCCCTCGTCGTAGAGCCGGAAGACGCGCTCGCGCCACGAAGGCTCGTGCGCCAAGATGACGCTGAAATCGAAGGGGGCGTTCTTCGCGACCCAGACGAGGTCGGAACGTTCGAGCATCTGGTCCACGAGGGCCAGCGCTTTGTCGCGGAGAAGAATGCGGACTTCATCCTTCGTATCTTCCATTGGCCGGTCGATGTTGCCGGCCTCCCATTGTGCGTTCTCGATGAGCGCGAACGTGCCACACACCATCGGAGGCGCTACAAGCCCGTCTTCGATAAGGTACGTCTCAAGGTCAAAGAGCAGGAGTGGTTTACTGGTTTTTTTGCTCATGTGTTGTTTAGATGGCGAAGGGCGTCTTGAACCACTCCTCAAGCTCTCGTGTTTTATCCAAGGATTTTTTCCGTGCTTGAAACACCGCCAAGAGCTGATGTCGGTGGTAGGCGGTCGCTTGGTGCTCTACGTCTTCTTGGATTTCTGTGATGGTTTGAGGGATTTGTGCCTGCACCTCAAAGGTGCCGGTGTGGTGTTTGAAGATAGCGTACACGTCCACGTTCACCGCGAACCCCGGCATTCCCTCGAACTTGAGCTTCAAGATCAAGGGAACGCCGGATAGGTGACTGGCGGCGAGTTCGGCGCGGTCAGATTCCGAAGAGTTCATCGACTGCCGGGTTTGCCTGTGGAGCGGGCGCGGTGGCTCCGACCCCGCCGGTGGGGGGAGCTGCGCTGTATGCGCTCGACGCGGGAGCCGCTGCCGGCGTCGTGTTCGCCGTGGGAACAGCAATCGGAGGTGCCTCCTGCACGGCGGCAGACGGCGAGTAGCTCTGGTTGGAGTACGGCTCCCACATGAGCTTCGTAAAATCGTTGCCGGCGCGCGTCTTGGTCTGCTGAGCGTTGCAGGCGACATACTTCCCCTGCACGAGCTTTCCGTCGTCGGTGACGAACTTGTCCATCACCGCCTTGGTGATCTTCTGATGTTCGGTGGCGAGGGTGGCGGCGGCGAAGCTCTTGATGTTCGCGAGCGCCACTTCGCCCTTGTTGAACATCTGCACCATCGAGACTTTCGACCCCGGCTGGAAGCGGGGGTGCGTCGAAGACACGACCGTGAACTCCGCGACGAAGAAATCTCCCTTGCCACGCTGTGACGTCCCAACCACGCAACGGTCGATGCTGAGCACCCACTGACCGGGTTCGATGTAGGGAAGCGACTGGGACGGCGTAACATTGGCGATGTTGTCGAAGTGACCCATGTGATTTTCCTCTTTGGAGGGGTGGTGTTCTTGTGCCCCTTGTTCTTTGGAGCTTCGGAACGTTTGGTTAAGTATCAGGATTCAAGTTCAAGTCTCATGCCCGAAGGCGAGTGCTAGAATACGAGGACGTACAGCGCTGTCAAGCCCCTTTCTCCGTTACCCAGTTACCATAGAGAAGTTTCTGTGGATTCCCTTGAGAATCGCGTAGATAGCGTGCATCGCGTACCGCTGTGGTCATCGCTTTCTGGTAGGCTTCGAGGTGGTGGAACATCCAGAAATGCACCTCGTCAGCCTGCTGCCCGGTACGGTGCGTTCGCCCGAGGAGCTGCTCCCACTTCGCGCCCGACGAGAGCGGAGAGATCAAGAGCTGATTGCTCCACGCTTGGAGATTCTTTCCGGTGCCATGAACCCGGATGCTCGCAGCAAGTGTGGTTGCGTTCTTTGCAGGAATCTCCGAATTTGCTCCGTACACAGGAATCTTCATGTACTCCAACGCCTGCTCCACCGCGAGCGAGTCGTACCACAGGATGACAGGCTCTTTCTGCGCTTTGGCCCAGTTGACGGCAGCTTGAATCAGGTACGGCGAGAACCACACCGGCTTCGTCGGCGGGCGGTCGAAGTGCTTCCACTGCTTCCACTGCTGGTACGCCGCAGCGACCTCCCCTTCGAGCTTCCCCCGCTCGATGGCGTTGCTGATCGCCAGTACGCTGTCGAGGCCCTTCTTGTGCTGCGCCAGCACGTCACGCACCGCCTTGTTCCACCGGCTGCGGGCTTTGAGCCAGCCCACGTTCGGACCTTCCGGCCCCCAGTCCCAGATGTAGTAGAATCCCTGCACAATCTGCCGCTCCACGCGAGCGTAGTGCATCGGGTCTTGTACCTCGTCGCCGTCGGGCGTCACCCACGTCTTCTTGAGCGTGTCGAGGTGCTTGCGCACGGACGAAGGGACCGCGAGGTTCTCGATCTTGTGCAGCACGAGCGTTGTTCCGAGCTTGCCCTTCGTGCTGGAGACGACGCCGGGGGTGGTGATGAGGCGGTAGCGGAACACCTTGCGAGCGTTCTCTTGGTTGAGCTTGTGCTCGGGCTTCGTGACGCGGTAGAAAAACTTCCCGTACTTCGCGAAGTCGAACTTGCTCGGCGTCCCGTCGCTGTCGATGACGTTCGCCCAGCTTTGGAGCTGGAGGTAGTCAAACGGAATCGGGGAGTTATCCCCAAGCGCAAAGCGTGAGAGGTGCTCATAGTCCACGATGGAACGCGACGAAAGCGTACCCGAGAGCCACGCCGTCTTCGTGTCAGGGAAAGTTTTCAGATACTCGATGAGCCGACGGGTTCGCGCGCTGTCCTTGTTGCGCAGGTAATGCGCCTCGTCCCCGATGATGAGATCCGGCTGAAGCTCTTGGAGCACCGTCTGTCCCGAGATAATACTCAGCTTCGAGTAGCTCAGGACCGTGGTGTGCTTCGCGACGTAGAAGTGCGACTCGAACTCTTCGAGCATCGCGTAGTATTGCTCCACCATCGCGGCGGGCAAGAGCAGGAGAGGCCGCTTGGAGCCGAAGAGCGTGGGGAGAAGCTGCGTGATCAGCGTCTTTCCCTCACCAACGCCAATGAGCCCGAGCAGCCCACCGGCTTTATGCGCCTCATAGAGCGCCTGATTCTGAATCGGATAGAGCGAGTACGTGCCTCCCGGCTTGCGAAAGTGCTTCGTCAAGTCCGGGGATTTACGCATGAAGACCGGAATCTTGCTGATCCGAGTCAGGTCGTCCACCTTGCGTTCTTTCTTCTCCTTCTCCTTGCTCTGGAGGGACGCGATGTAACGGTCGAGGTGAGCGTTCTTCTTCGGCCTGCGGATGACTCCCTCAGCCATAGTACGTCTCGCTGAAGACTTCCTCTGCGCGGTCCAGCGCCTTGAACGCTTTGTCGAGCCGGTCGAGAGACGTCTCGCCGGCGGTGATCTCCAACCACCCTTGAGAGCGCGTCAGTGTGTAGAGACTTTGCCCGGTAGCGCCTCCTAGTCTATCGAAAGCAGCCCACTTCCGCAGAAGCCACCGCACGGTCCCGTCTTCTCGCTCGACACAGAGCGAGTAGCAGTCAGACTGATTACCAAAGCGCAGATGGGGCTCGCTCTTCCACGCTTCGCGCGGGGCCACTGATTCGAGGACGGTCCATTCTTCGTCAGTCAACATCAACGCACCCCTTGAATGGTCGCCGTGGCGTGGTAGCGGAAGAGGTTCCCCAAGTACCTGTCGGCGTCACTATGCGTGCGGAGCACGACGTACGGATGGATCTCGAAGTCTTTTTTACGAGCGTACCCGAGCATAGCGAGCTGCTCAGGAGGCACACCTTCAAGTACCGCCGTCGCGAACTCGCGCACCTTCACCATCCCTTCCTTGTACGGCGTCGCTTCGGGACGCTGCTGGTGCTGCACTTGATACACCATGCAGCACGCCTCGAAGAAACGGTCAAGGTCCGTGTAATCGCTCGTGCCGACGGGGGTGGCGTCAATGCACAGAGCGTAGGCAGGAATCACGGGAGTCTTGTCCTGCTTGCTCACTTCGCGCCCTTCCTCTTCTGGTGGGGATTTCTCCCAAGGTGCAGGCTCCGGTGGCGCTGGGGGTCCGGGGGGCTTGCCGTGCAACGACGCGAGGCCGCCCTCGGTAGGGCGCTTCTTTGGCTCGGGCGCGGGCTCAGGAGCGGGCTCAGGAGCGGGCGCGGGCTCAGGAGCGGGCTCAGGAGCGGGCTCAGGAGCGGGCGCGGGCTTTTCTTCGGCAGCTTGCTCCGCCAAGTCCTTCTGTACCACCTCGTTGTCCTGCGCGGACTGCGCTTCGGCTCGAAGCTCCTCGATGATCTCCATCGTCTCATCGACGGTCTTCTGGCCGAGGCCCTTCATGTCGAGAAGACGCTCGCGGGTAAACGCAAGCAACTCGCTGGCCCACTTCACGCCGTGCTCGGTGAGCTTGTTGAACGCCCGCGTGGGCAAGTTCAGACGGTCGAGCGGGCGGTCTTCGAAGTTCTCGGGAGCGTCCTCGAAGACAGGGTCGTCCGTGGCCTCCTCGATGTTGTCCATGTGGAACGTCTCTTCTTCGGCGTTGCCGGCTGTGATGCGGTCGAACGCTTCTCGCCCCTCGGGTGACAGGATGTCTTCGGTACCGGGAGTATACCCCTCGTCCGACTCGAAATTGTTGACTCCGACAGGCTCAGGGACCGGCGCATTCGGGTCGCCCTCGAAAAGCTGCGCAAAGCCGGTGGGGCGGTCTTCCTTCTGCGCGTTGGGGTTGCCCCGGTTGCAGTGCGAGGCTTTGACGCCATGCCAACATCCCCCGAAGTGAC
>Ga0180437_10005570_pt1 | contig 17159 bp, 10 predicted proteins | sample SS_ome_4_FD_132410 | JGI IMG/M metagenome (GOLD analysis project Ga0180437, IMG submission 132410) | Hypersaline lake sediment archaeal communities from the Salton Sea, California, USA - SS_3_D_1 metaG | ecosystem: Environmental > Aquatic > Non-marine Saline and Alkaline > Hypersaline >... | reverse complement strand
TCCCCTCGGCGAGGTGATTATGGCCTGCAGGTGAGTAAGCAGCTCCTGGCGTACCTCCCGCATTCTATGTCTCACCGATGCCAGTTTGGGTGAGGCCGTGTCCAGTAGCTCGCCGGTCGGACTCAAGCAGCCATCAATGTCCTTCACAAGCTGGTCCAGTGTCACGATGTCTTTGGCCAGACCGCTAAGCAGAGGGAGTTCATGTGAGAGGTTCACCAAGTGGCTCCTTAATCGATGCGCAGCGCTCAAGCTCTTCTGAATCTCAAGCAGAGACTTCGGTGGCAGAACCTTGCCCAGTCCCGCCATCTTCACCATTTCCCGTATATCGGTAACTTCGCCCACACCCGTATCAGGACTGAGTGACAGCAAGCGGCGTGCTTCAGCTGACTCGTTGAGCCGCAGGCGCACCTTCTCTTCATCCAGGAGGGGAACGAGGTTGAGCGCCAGCTCCCGGCTGGCGGAAAACGAAGTAAAGCCGGCCAGTATTTCCCGTACCTTGTGGAATTCCAGTAGTTCTAGATCCCTATCGCCCAAGCTGACCTTCCCCAATCTCTTATGCTGTCATCGACATACCAATCAACGAATAGTATACGCCAGTCAGGGGAGTTCCCAAAAGCCCGACCTCACTGGCTGTAGAGCGAGCCTGGCCAGCATGCGATCGATGAACTCCATTGACAGACAATGCGGAATTGGCTCATAATCCCACTTCAAGACTCCTGTCATGTCCAGGGGGACTCAATGAATTTCACGAATCTGAAACAGATGCTAGAAGAGATCGCCAGCGAGGTGCCACAGCAGACCGCTGTCGTCCTTGGTTCTCGCAAAGTCAGCTATCGCGAACTGGACGAAACATCCAGCAGGATAGCCAACGCCCTCATCAGTCTGGGAATAAGGAAGGGCGACCACGTAGCCATTCTAATGTCCCGTACACCGGACTGGGTCATCAACTGTTTCGGCGCGCTGAAAGCCGGGGCTGCGGCTGTACTCCTTGATTCAGGATCTAAGGCGCCCGAACTGGAGCCTCAACTCCGTGAGTCTGATTCCAAAATCCTGATCACCGAGGAAAGGTTCTCTCCCGTGCTGTCTTCAGTTTTGCCGAACGCGCCCCTGGTCAAGCATGTCCTTGAAGTCGGTACAGACACCTACAATAGAATGGTGACCAGTAGCTCACCGGCATCACCTTCTGTCGATATTCAGGGTGACGATAAAGCCATCCTGTTTTACACGCTGGGCGTGCTGGGCAAGAGCAAGGGCGTGGTGCACACTCACTCCTCGTTTCTGTCAATCCTGCCCATAGTGGTCGAGAAACTCGAACTCGAGAGACATGATGTCGTCTTAGGTCTGCTTCCCTTCAACTACCTTCTGGGATTTGGTCTGGTTGTTCTCATGCCCCTTTGGAGGGGTGGCACCATAGCAATCCTTCCCCATTTCAGTTCCAAGAACATCCTGGAGACCATAGAGCAGCAGAAGGCATCCATGTTAATAGGCGTGCCGGCCAGCTTCAATGCCATGGCTATGATAGACGAAGAGACGATGAAGAGCTATGACCTTAGTTCGTTAACGCGGGTGCTGTGTGCCGGAGCAAAGTCTTCAGCCTTTTTCCTGGAGGCGCTTGAAAAGAAGTTCAGCTTGACCGCGTGCGAAATATACGGGCTCACGGAGTTGATAATCGTTACCCTAGGTGCCGTTCGCGACCGCAAACTAGGTACGGCCGGGAAGCCCCTGGCTGAGCTCAGAGTGCTGGACAGAAATGGCGAGGAAGTGCCACCGGGCACCGTTGGGGAAGCTGTTGCCAGAGCCCCCTGGATGATGAAGGAGTATTACAGAGCGCCCGAACTGACAGCCCAGGTTCTCAAAGACGGCTGGTTTCATACCGGTGATTTGGTCAGGCTGGATGAGGACGGCTACCTGGAGTTCATAGAGAAGACATCATCTATCATAGTGCCCTCGGGCGGAGTCAAGATTCTCCCGGCGGCAGTTGAAGCAGTCCTCCTGAAGCACCCCGCGATAGCCGAAGCAGCCTGCGTTGGCGTACTTGATGACTACAAGGGGCAAATACCCACGGCATTTCTGGTGCTCAAAGAAGGACAGAGCCTGGCTGTGGACGAAATAAGGGAGTTCTGCCGCCAGAGCCTATCTGAGTACAAAGTGCCCAAGCAATTCAGGTTCGTTGACAGCCTGCCCAGGACAGAAGCAGGCCAAATAGACCGTGGATTGCTCGGCGGAAGAAAGGAAAGCTGAGGGGCTTCTGGAGGAAACCTAGGTGGTATGGCTTCCCCTGGATTCACCCCGCTCCTTGGCGGCCGGCGAGAAAGGATGACCCTCTCGTTCGAAATCAGGCAGATAGTCTTCCGCTGATCCGATCTCCTGCACCCAGCCATTCTCTATTCCCAGGTCGTCTAACAGCGCGAGGACCTGTTCGTGTTCCTCGACGGTGATCTTACGAGCAAGCGGTGGTACTCGCGGTGCCCGATGCATCGGCATGTATTGAGACATAATGCTGACGGTTACTGTGGGAGAAACGTCCCTGACAAGCCACGTTAGCGATTCCCTACTGCCGGCAAGACCGTTGGGCAGGATAAGATGACGCACGATCAGTCCTCTTTGTGCCACGCCGGACTCATCCACCACCAGGTCTCCAACCTGGCGATACATCTCCTTAATAGCCCGGCGAGCCCGAGCTACATAACATGAGCTAGCCGAGAACTTCCTGGCCCACCTATCAGAGGCATATCTCAAATCAGGCAGATAGATGCTTATGATCCCGTCAAGCTCTTTGAGCGTAGCGACAGAATCATAGCCGCTACTGTTGTACACCAGTGGCACCCGGAGCCCTTTGGGCACGGCCTCCACAACTGCCCGCAGGATCTGTGGAACAAAATGTGATGGAGAAACTAGATTGATATTGTGGCAGCCCAGTTCATCCTGGAGGTAGAGCACCCTTTTCGCCAGTGCGCGGCAGTCTATCTCGTTGGATTCCTGCCTTTTCCAGTCTTGGCTTATCTGGTAGTTCTGACAATAAACACACCTCATATTGCAGTTGCCGAAGAAGACCGTTCCCGAACCCCTGGTCCCGGAAAGGGCCGGTTCCTCGCCGTGATGAGCGCAGACCGCCGACACTATCGGGAGACGCCCGGAATGGCAATAGCCCAGTTCGTTCTGTAGCCTGTTGACCCGGCAGTCGCGGGGGCAGATATCGCACGAGGCCAATCGTGCCTCAAGCACCTGCGCACGGCGCTCCAGTTCACCGGAACCGTATAGCGCAACATATCCTGGTTCCATATGTGTTACGAATACCCTGAGTGAACGCGGTTCAACTGGCTGACTCACACTTTAGACGGCTAGTACGGTGCTGTCAACTTAGCGCCACCGCTGATCTGTAGCTGGGCTATTCTGATAGCAGAACGCCCAAATACATGGGCAACGGCACAAGAGCAGGCGCAAAGCCCTTAGCCTTCAGCAAGCGCTAGATCGATTGCTGCTTCTGCGTGGAGTCGCGTAGTGTCGAACACTGGAGCGTGTACATCACCGGGCAAGATTAGCAGGGGGAGTTCTGTGCATCCAAGCACAATGCCCTCGGCGCCCTCACCGACCAGTTTCTCAATAATGTCGGCACAAACACGGCGGGAGGAGCCATTGATCCTGCCCTGACAGAGTTCATCGTAGATGATTCGATGGATAGCATCCATGTCGGCCTCTCCAGGAACAGTCACCTCTATATCGAAGCCATCCCGAAGCCTGTCTCGATAGAAGGCCCCTTCCATCACAAACCGTGTCCCCAGCAGACCTATTCTATGCAGGCCCCGTTCCCTGATCACAGCGCCGGTCACATCAGCGATATGAAGCACGGGCAGGCCGACCTTCCTTTCGACATCATCGGCAACTTTGTGCATGGCGTTCGTGCATATCACCAGGAAGTCGGCGCCCGCCCGCTTAACAGCATTACCTGCATCCACAAGAATACCGGCTAGATCATCCCAGCGGTCTTCGTGCTGAGCTCTTTGAATCTCATCGAAATCCAGGCTACAAAGGACCAGGCGGGCTGAGTGAAGACCGCCCAGCCTGCGGGCGAATGATTCATTGATGATCCGGTAGTACTCCAACGTGGAATTCCAGCTCATACCTCCGATTAGTCCGACGACTTTCATAGATCTCTCTTCCGTACGTCTCGGTATCTGTTGCGCCATGACTATAACATAACCTGGTACAGCCTGTACTATCCCGTCTCTATCTGGACAGGTTCGATACCTGCTGACACGAGCCCTGAATCGGTGATTTGCAGTAACTCAGCGGCGAGAGTAGAATAACCCGCAAACAGCGGGGCGCTGAGAGGCGCCCCGCCTTTTGCCTGGCTTTCGGTTGCACCAGTCTCTTGTGTCGAATGGTTACGGGCTATATGGCTGTGGTTAGCGCTAAGTATAAGAACAATGAAGACAGACAAGCCTGATGAGCTTCATGAGACTACTGCACGTCTCGGTACAGAGCGGCTAAGCAAGCTGCTCCTCCGCCTGAGTGCGCCCAGCATTGCCTCAGCGGTAACCATCTCTCTATACCACCTGGCTGACACATTCTGGCTGGGTCAGCTTAGCTATCAGGCGATTGCCGCTGTAACCATCACCTTTCCATTTTATATTGCCGTGATCTCTGTCGGCGTTGGCACAGGTGTTGGCGCCAACGCCCTGGCATCAAGGCGTTTCGGCGAAAGAAACATCGAGGCAACCAACCAGGTGGCCGGCCAGATCTTTCCACTGACTGCCATATTCGGTGTTATTTTCACTATTGTCAGTGTCTTCTTTGCCAGGCCTGTAGCCATTCTACTTGGAGCTACGCCGGACATTGTAGTCATGACGACTGATTACCTTGTCTTCCTAGGCTGGGGAATGCCATTTATTCTATTTCGACTCATGTCGCGCAATGTTTTCCACGCAGCCGGGGATGCCGTTAAGCCCATGATTTTCACTGTTGTTGGTGCTGTGCTCAATGCCGTCCTCGACCCATTTTTTATCTTTGGCTGGGGGCCTTTCCCGGAGATGGGCGTTGGTGGGGCTGGGTTGGCTACAACCATAACCGGGGGAATCGCTGCCGCACTCAGCTTTTACTATCTGGTCGGCGGAAGATCCGTCTACAGGTTGAAGCTGCACCACCTCAGACCTAACCTTTCTATCATGGCACAGATCTACCGTGTGGGCCTGCCATCGCTTCTGATGGAACTTACGGAGACAATTGTGTTCATCTTGTTCAACCGGGTTGTGGCGGGTTTCGGTTCGATAACATTGGCGGCTCTGGGAATTGGGATACGTATTATCGACCTCGCGTTTATGCCCATTATTGGAGTTGCCCATGGTCTTCTACCGATCGTTGGCTTCTGCCTGGGGGCACGACTCTGGAAGCGACTGTGGGCAGCCGTCAGACTTGCCTCCCTTAGTCTGGTGGTGTTTATGGGTGTTGCCACTGTCCTTCTGGAAGTCTTCGCTCCTCAGGTAATCGCCATTTTCAATGATGACCCCGAATTGCTGGCTATTGCCGTGCCGGGGATGCGTATTCTTGTTTCAACACTCATTCTGATAGGGCCGGCCATTATGTTCATTACGACCTTTCAGGGACTATCCAAAGGGTGGACAGCCATTCTTCTTTCGCTAGCGCGCGAGTTGATTTTCTTCATCCCGGCGATTCTCATCCTGCCGCGTTTCCTGGGACTGAACGGTGTCTGGCTATCTATCCCCATCGCAGATGTGACCGGTACCGCCATTGCGGGGTTCTGGCTCTACCGTGAATACCGCTTGCAGAAGAGTAGCGGCATCTGGGACAATGCTCCTACAGGCGAGGCTGTCCCCGGGCCCGGGCCAGGTGACCCGCCTGCTTCTGACTTGACATAGTTAAAGCCTATCGTCGGACCAGACCTCAGAAGTGTCCGTCACAGTGCGTGACCTTTCCTGCGGGAGCGTTTCAACTACTTCTGAGCAAAGGAACATCGTAAGTAGTGCCACGGGATACATAGTGCCTACTTCGTAGTGGGCTTGACTGGCATGGTGTCCCGGGAAGCCCTGCGCCTTTTCCTACGAAGGATGAGATAACTAATGCCAGCTGCAACAGCTGCCGGTATCAAGATAAGCCGTCCTATCACAGGGAGTCTCCGGACTTTCGTAATACGCCCGGCGGCACCTGCATAATAGTCGGGCATCTGCGGTACCCCATTCCCTCCAGACGCCTGGGCTCGGGCGTAAATCAGCGCAGCTTCCCATACCTTGAGCTCCCTACCGTCGGGATGACGTAGCATCAGTTCGTCTATTCTGTCCACCGATACCGGCTCTCCGTCAGCGTTTTTGGGGACCACCTCCAACTGAGGTAAGGTATCTCTCACTATGGGGAGGAAGCAAAAGAGGTAGGCGTCGGTGACCACGTGGTACAACTTCTCGTCTCCAGGATTCAAGGGAACATATCCCTCACTGTGTACAGGTTGAATTCCATCGCCCACGTAAACCTCCATTTTGGTAACCGCACGGGTCGTGGGAATAGGCAGCTTTGCCAAAGGCACGGTCAGGAGCACTGCATTAGCTGGGTCGTAGCTGTACCGCAAGCCAGAGACCTGTAAGAAATAAGCGCCTCCCATGAGTTGGTGTAGCAATATGGTTATTTCCAGCACACGGCGGACGTCTTCGGCGGTGAGATAGACAGCCACGATGGGGCAACCCGCGCAGCCATCATGTCCGCGTCCTGCCCCTGTGGCCTGGGCAATCGAGTAGAAGGAAATGTCTCCCCCAGAGTATCCACTATTGTTGGGGAAAATGCTATCCCGCATGCTGCCGCTAGCCAGACCTGCCATATCGACTCTCTTGCCGGTGAATTCCTGCGCCACAAAGCGCATGGCGTCCGTAACGAAGTTGCCCAGCGCCGTTTCACTAAGTGGTGGAAGGGTGGATAGTACGAAATCAGACCTGGCTACTGTACTCATGACGTCGTCGAATTCGCCGCCGGTCACTTCCTTTGTGTAGGCGTTCAAGGCGAGGGTACATTGTTGGACCAGGGAATCGATGTCCGCATCGCAGGTGAAGCTGCTGTCTATGGGAATGAGAAAGGGGTGGCGGTTCTCTACGTTGCGTAATCGTACCTGGCCAGTGCCGCGGTTGTACGCCAGCTCCAGTTGCCCCAGATATTCCCCGAAGCGACCAGCCTGGACCACGATGGTGCTACCCAGCAGCATAGGCTCAAACAGAGTGGTATGGCAGTGGCCACCTATGACTATGTCGATCCCCAGGACCTTGCGTGCCAGTTCCCGGTCCTCTGCCAGGCCGCAGTGACTCAGGGCCACGATGACATCGGCACCTTGTTCTTTCAGCTCTTCTACCATGCGGCGCGCCGTCTCGTGCTGGTCAAGGAACCGCATGCCCTCAGTTTCACCCATCATGAGGATGGCCTCTTTGCCAATAAGGCCGAGAACCCCTACTTTCAGGCCGTTCCCCAGCTTAAACATGCCGGTCTTCCTGTACAGACCTTGGGCACCCAGCGGACCAGTTGCCGGTGCCTCCGTGTTGGAAGCCAGTACCAGTGTTTTCTGATGGGCGTCCGGGTATCCCGCCCGTAAGAGATATTGCCCCAGAGCATCAGGGCCATAGTCATACTCATGGTTGCCGATCGTCACAGCGTCGTATCTCATTTCCTGCATTATGGTAAGCTCCGAGGCACGGCCATCTAGGGCCAGCCAGGCGAAAGGTGCACCTCCCAGGAAATCGCCGACGTCAAAGAGAAGGAGCGGCTCACCTTCCTTCCTTTTGTTCTCTCGAATTTCCTTCATAGCTGTAGCCAGCCTCGCGACCCCTCCTACAGCATGGTTTTCTCTTTCGGGGTGGCCGTTCACTGCCGACCGGTGAGGTGTGAGCTCGGAATGTATGTCGTTCGTGTGGAGTATGCAGAAATACAGCTCCTCGGGTTCACCTGCACAGCTCTTTGAATTCCCCGGAACACGCAACGATCCTTTCTTGGTGCTGAACAGGCTGTTTCTTCTGCGCATTAGCGACTCTCCATGGGATGCTGCTAACCCGGGCAGTCACCGGAGCGTCAAAAGGGAGCCCGGTGACGAAATCATACACTATGCAGCTGGATGGAGACAATCCGTTTCTCTCTGCTGTCCAATCGCCTGTGCGTTACTGGCTGGCAGTGTTTCGTCAAATCAAACAGCTGCGGATTGTGCCGCAACGGATGATTGCGACCGGATAGCGCAAGCCTTGGTACGTAGTATTACGTAGTATAATGTAGCGATGAAAAGCTTCTGGGGTAGACATCGCGGACTACGAATACTGTCTTACGTAGTACTGGCTCTCCTTTTCCTTTTTTGCGCTGTTCCCTATCTAATACCCCTTGGCCAGCCCCAGGCGGAAACATCGCCGGCCCACTTGGTCGGAGAGCATGGGCACTTTCTTGACATCAATGGAGCCAGCATCTATGTCGAGGAACAGAATCCGGAATCGGGGCAAGCAGCCATAGTGTTCGTCCACGGATTCGGAGGTTCAACCTTCTCCTGGCGGCTTAATGCCCCATTCTTCGCCGATCAAGGCTATCGGGTTGTCAGTCTGGATATGAAAGGGTTCGGGCTTTCCCACAAGGATTCTGCATCGGACTATTCGCACGAGGCCCAAGCAGGGACCCTGGCGGACATGCTTGATAGTCTGGAGATCGACCAGGCCTATTTGGTGGGACACAGTATGGGCACCAGCGTTGTGCTGCATTTCGCCCATTTATACCCCGAGAGAGTCTTGGGACTGATAAGCGTAGCGGGTGCCGTCAATATGCATGGAGGTGCCACTTTTCTTTCCGCCTTGCTCCAATTCGCGCCATTCACAAGAATAGGCGAGGTTCTTCTGACCCGCTACGCCACAGAGCAGCGAGTTGGTGAGATTCTGGCCAGTGCTTACTATCAGGATATCTTGACAGCAGATATTCTCGATGGTTATTACAATCGGCTGGTCGGCGGCCAATGGGCGCAATCGCTGCTCGCCATGACCAGGGACATGTCTGACAATAGCATCGCTTTTGCTCTTGCAGATTTTCGGTCTCCGACGTTGATCCTCTGGGGCCAAAATGATACCTGGGTCAAGCGTCCAGATATAGACGGATGGACAGACCAAATCCCATCGGCCGAATTCCACGCCATTCCCGAAGCAGGGCATATGTTGATGGAGGAAAAGCCGGAGTTGTTCAACAACATGGTGCTCACCTTCCTCAGGTCCCGCGGGGACTAGCATTCTGGGAACATGCTACATCAGTAGTAGCCTGACTGATATCCTGCCTCTGGAGTTCAGTAGGCGACGGTGAATCGTTCGCGAATGTGTTGCGGATTCTGCAGTTCATCGAGCATGGCAACGGCATAGTCCTGCGTGGAGATTTTGCTCTCGCCCTTTTCGTCCTTAAGAAGTTGGTCCTTCCCAACCCGGTAATGCCCCGTCCGTTCTCCTGGGGCAATCGAGCCTGGCGGGCTCAAGAATGTCCACTCAAGTCCTTCTTCTTTTTTCAGCATGTAGAGTGTCTCCCTCGTTGCCAGCACCCCTTTCTTCACCTGTTCCGGGAAACCCGCCCTATCCAGAAGCTGCACACCAGGGGCGACTTCCAGACTTCCTGCACCACCGACGGCCAGCAGTCTTTTGATTCCCGATTTCTTGACCCCGTTGATAATAGCTTCATAACCCTCGATTTGCTCATTATAGATATTGGGATTGCTCCAGCCGGGATTATAGGCACTTATGACCGCATCATGGCCTTTCACCAGTTCTTCGACTTTGTCTTTCAGGACGTCCGCCTCCACAATCGTAAGATGCGGGTCTTGCGTTGGTATTTTCTCAGGATGGCGTACAATCGCAGTTACGTAGTGGCCTCGCGCCAGAGCTTCATCACGAATGAATGCCCCAATCTGCCCGCTTGCTCCGATGATTGCTACTTTCATAAACGCAACCTTCCTTTCTAATACTTGGCGCGTGTGCACACTTCTCGCGCCCGATCTGCTTGTCATTATTATACGACATTCCGACTCCGGGCACGCAACGGCTCACCGCAGCGAAACTGGTCTCTCAACCTTTGAGGAAGATAACGACTCACTAAGATGTTAAGCAGGGGCCGGCGACTGGACAAGAACGCTTTAATTTGCTACACTAGGTGGCACACGCAAGGGGTTTGATCTGTTTCTCCCGCGGCCTCATGCTCTTTGCTGCTCGGTGATTATGAAACAAGGGTGGCGAGAGCAGGGGGAAAGGAATTGAAGGAGGGACGGCAGGTGATTTTCGGGGCCGCCACGCGTATAATAGTGATGCACCCGAGCTAGAAAGGGTCGGTCCCTGAAGAGGGTCGTTTTTTCCGTTTCATGAAAGGGGTGATGCTATATGGAAGTGAGGATTGTGCCATGGAAAAGCCGCAATGCCCCCGGTCGAGGGGCGATAAGGCGATAGAAAGGTTACGAGAGGAGAGAATGATGAAGAAAACATTTAGCATTCTGCTGGCTCTGGCGCTGGTTCTGAGCTTCGCGGTGGTGGCGACCCCGGTTGGCGCTCAAGTCCCCTATGCTGAGCTCACGGCAAACATCACCGCCCCTGCGAACGGCGTTGACATTATGGGCGGTACCGAGTTTACCGTCAGCGCCAACGTGACAAACAACGGCACTTGGAAGGCACGGGATGTTAAGGCAACCATAGGGATAAGCGGCAATGCGACGCTGAAAGCAGGCCAGGTGGCCACCAAGAGTGTAGCCGCCGGAGAGTTTGGCGTTAACTGGACTGCTGAGGTAACCTGGACTCTTGTCTGCACCGGTGGGGGTGCTGTAAGTATAAATGTCACTCCATCAGGTAAGGACGACGGTACCCTCAACGATATAATTCCAAGTCGCCTCCACCCAGACACGGTAAGCGTTAATCAGGAGAAAGTTCTCGAGGTGACCGTCTTCACGCCTGACGGCACTGCGTTTAATGTAACTGATGAGTTTCGTATCACCGCCAACGTGGAGAACATCAGCTCCCTCAACGCGACGGATGTTAAGCTGACCATATCCATAGACCGCTATGCCCAGCTGAAGGCAGGTGAGTATGCCACCAGGACAGTCGGCACACTTAATTCCAACGCTACATCGACGAATTATACCTGGACCGTTCAATGTACCGGTGACGGCTTCAGCAGGATAACCGTCACTCCATCGGGCAAGGTCGATGCCACAACTATACCGGCCGCCGCCCTTACACCAGCCACGGCTACCATTGAGCAGGGGGTCTTCCAGAAGGAATCCGTAGCCCTTGTCGAGGGCTGGAACCTCATCTCGCTGCCCCTTATCCCGCTCGACTCAGCTGTCAATGTGGTACTAGCTGGCATCATGGACGACGTCATCAGCGTCTGGTACTGGAGTGCGGCGGCCGAACGCTGGCACTCCTTCGCACCCGGCGCTGCATCCGATCTTAGCTCGATGACAGACGGCAAGGCTTACTGGATTAACATGGAGGCAGCTCGAACGCTGGATTTGGCCGGCACGGAAATGCCTGAAGGTACGCAACTGCCGCCAGCCTACGACGTGGTAGCCGGCTGGAATATGGTGGGCTTCAAGTCCACCGCCACCAATGTGACAGCGCAAACTTACCTTGATGGCACGGAATACGTTAGGATCTACTTGTACAAGAATGGTGCCTGGGATCTCATTCCGTCGCCCTATAGTGATTATATGGAGCCAGGACTCGGCTACTGGGTGGCATTTACAGAAACTGGGACAATTTACCCATAAGTGTGACAGCGTAGATTATGGAGTCGCGGATAATGATAAGCAAATTAACGCGACGAAGAGCTGACAGGCTAGCAGGAGTCTTCGCGCTCCTGTTAGCCCTGTGCATCGTTGTTGGCGGCGTCATGCCGGCCTATGCCGACGAACCACCACCAATGCCGCACCAGTTCTATGGCACTGTCAGTCTCGATGGCAACCCGGTGCAGCAAGGAACCCTGGTGGAGGCGTTCGTGGACGACATCAAACAGGCGGAGACCACCGTGGATGGTCAGGGCAGGTATGGGTACAGCCCGATATTCAGGGTATCGGGCACGGCAGGCGCCACGGTGACGTTCCATATTGGTGGCGTCGAGGCAGATGAGGATGCCACCTGGGAATCGGGCAAGGTACAGGAACTTGACCTGACAATTCATGAAGGGGGGGAACCGCCCGTACAATATGAGCTCACTATCTCCAGCACCACTGGAGGTTCTGTAACCGTCCCTGGCGAAGGGGTATTCAGCTATTACGCCGGGACGCAGGTTGACCTCTTGGCAGAAGCGGAAACCGGCTACGGTTTTGTCAATTGGACGGCAGACCCGACTGGCACGTTCGGTGATGCAAGCGACGCCGAGACGACCCTCACAATGCCTTCGCAAAATGTAACCATCACCGCCCACTTCGCTTTGGTCTACGAGCTCGATATGGCGGCAGTCCCTACTGCCAGTGGCGACGCGATTGATGTCGATACTGAAGGTGCCTACGTAGCTGGCGCGACAGTCAATATAAGAGCGGAACCTGCATCGGGCTACGGGTTTGTGAACTGGACTGCGGATGCGCTGGTTACCTTCCAGGATGGCGCCGCAGAAGAGACCACCTTCACCATGCCGGCTCAAGCTGTCACCATCACCGCCCACTTCGGCGTGGCATACAACCTCACTATGGCAGCAGACCCTGTCGGCGGCGGGAACGTGATTGATGTGGCTGACAAAGGTGCCTACGCTGCAGGTGCTACAGTCACGATAAGAGCGGTAGCCAACCCAGGCTACTCGTTCGGCAACTGGACGGCAGACGCACCTATCACATTCGGTAACATAACCGCCACGGAGACCACCTTCACCATGCTGGCTCAGGCGGTAGCTGTCACCGCCCACTTCGTGGAGGTGTCGCCACCTTCGGAGACTCCTACGGTTACCACACTGGCAGCCACCGATATCTCTTCTTATGCGGCCACCATTCATATGACCTACACGATGGGGTACTACACGCCGGTGGAAGTGCGTTTCGCCGCCAAGAGGCCCACCGATCCCGCCTGGTTCTATACCAGTTGGGTCTCCAGAACAGGGGGTGGTGACTATACGGAGGTGCTCTCCGGACTCGTTTCACAGACCCAGTATCAGTTCAAAGCTCAGCTTAGGTATGACAGCACTGTGATCGAAGGTGCTGTCTATCAATTCACCACAGCCGCGGGATCCAGCACGAGTGTAACTGATATGTTAGCCTATTTTGGTTGCTTCATTGCCACTGCAGCCTATGGGACCCCCACTGCAGAAGAGATCGATGTGTTACAAGAGTTCCGGGACGCGGTGTTGCTGAAGAACACGTCAGGCTCCCTATTTGTCGCCCTATACTACCGGCTCAGCCCTCCCGTAGCGGACTTCATAGCTGGAAATGAGGTTGCCAGGACTCTGGTCAGAGACCTCCTGGTTGACCCCATTGTCTGGCTTGTTGAAGCTGCGGGGGACACATGGCAGAACTAGGCGGGCTCCGGCAGTCTCACGATCTACAGACCGGCCCAATCGAGCAGACTAGAACGGAAGAAGCCCACCCGAATTCAATGTGCGCGGTGACTGCGGACCCTCGTAGACTCCGGCCAGCTTACGAGGTCGTCATCCGTGGACTATGGTCGGCCCTAAGCCCACCGCGACTGATGCAACAACGACTGCTTACCTGACCGGCGCCGCATGTTGAGACATACTATTTCAAAGATGGCGCTGGACCCCGCCTGCCTGGTATCATTCGCAGAACCAGGATCATTCTCTTTATAGGCGTGACAGCGTAGACTATGGAATCGCGGGCAACTGTAGACAGACGAAGCGAAAGAACCACTCACTGGCTAGCAGGAGCCGTCACGTTCCTGTTAAGTCTGTGCCTCCTAGCTGCCGGCATCATACCAGCCTATGCCTCCGAAGCTCCGCCAGAAATGCCCCACCAGTTCTATGGCACTGTAAGTTTCGACGGTGACCCCCTAGAGGAAGGGACGCTGGTCGAGGCTTTCGTGGACAACGTGAAACAGGCAGCGACCACCGTGGATGGTCAGAGCAGGTATGGCTATAGCCCAGTATTCAGGGTGCCCGGCTCGGCTGGTGCCACGGTGACATTCCATGTTGGCGGCATCGAGGCAGATGAGGATGCTGGCTGGGAATCGGGCAAGGTGCAGGAACTTGACCTGGCAATTCACGAAGAGCCAGCTTCGCCGACGCAATATGAGCTGACCATCTCCAGCACCAACGGAGGTGCTGTAGCCATCCCTGGTGAGGGGGTGTTCACCCACTACGCCGGAGTACAGGTCCAACTGCTCGCAGAACCTGAGGCAGGCTATCGGTTCGTCGGCTGGACAGCGCCAGCGGGTATCTTCAGCGATGAGACTGCACAGGGGACTAACTTCACAATGCCATCTCAATCTGTAACCGTCACCGCCAGCTTCGAGGAGGTGCCACTGCCGACAGTTACCACACAAGCCGCCACTGACGTCACCTCCTATTCAGCCAGAGTGCACATGAGCTACACTGTTGGGTACGCCAGCTCGGTGGAGGTGCGCTTTGCCTGCAAGAGGTGTCCCGACTCAGCCTGGTTTTATACTGATTGGTCGTCCAGAACAGCGAATGGCACCCACGCTGAGGTGCTCACAGGCCTCGCCTCACAGACGGGGTACGAGTTCAAAGCTCAGCTTAGGCACGTCACAGTGATTGAAGGTGTTGTCAATCGCTTCTGCACAGCCACAGGGCCTGGGGTAGGTTTGGGGGATGTGCCCTGTCCTGTTACTATCGCGGCCTATGGAACTCGGACCGCCGACCGGGTCCACCTGTTGCGGGAGTTCCGGGATGTGGTGTTGCTGGAGAGTACCACGGGCTCCCGGGTTGTTGCACTGTACTACCAGCTCGGCTCTCCCGTAGCCGATTTCATCGCTGGAAATGAGTTATTGAGGACCCTGGTCAGAGAGGTCCTGGTTGCCCCCCTCATTTGGATCCTAGACAAAAGCCCTCTCCGCCAGTATACTGAATACTAGGCAGCGGGAACCACAGGACACTTTCCCTGAGCTCTAGCCTCTGTGTTGACGGGGTATTAAGGGACGGAAGTACCAGCAGCAGAATGAAAAAAACATCTAGTTTGTTGCTTGCCGCGGCCCTATTGCTGGGCTTGGGGCTTGTCACAGACTCTCCTGTGATGGCCCAGACGCCCGGTGAGGTCTGGGTAGATGATGGCTTCAATTCCGGTACACCTGGCTGGAATGCAACTCGCTTTGCCGTAATCCAGGACGGTGTTGATGCTGTCACCAGTGGGGGTACCGTGCATGTGGCAGCCGGAACATACGACGAGCAGGTAGTAATAGACAAAATGCTCAAGCTACAGGGTGCCGGCGCGACCACAGTCGTGAAGCCGTCGGCTGACAATGTCACCCAGGCGTTCAATGGCTTGTTCTGGTCCGGTGGTACGAAGAATATCGCTGCCATTATTGTAGCTGATGTTCCGGGCAGCAGCGTAACCATAGAGAACCTCAAAGTTGACGAAAGCCTAATTACTGCCAAGCCTGTCGGAGCGGACTGCCTGGCCGGGATCTTCTACCGCGAGACCGGCGGGCTGATTGACACGGTCACCATTGCGGGAACTGGCGCCTGGAGCAGCTCAGACAGGGCTTACGGTATCTACCTGTCAGCGGCGACTAATCCTGTCACCGTGGAAATAACAGGTTCTAGAATCACCAACGTTGATACAAACGGCATAGAGGTGATGGGGAACAAGCTTACCGCTGGTATCAATCATAATACAATTATCGGGCGCGGGTCCGTGACCGACGAAGTGCAGAACGGCGTTAATGTCGGCAGGGACGCGGTGGCCACAGTGAATTACAACGCAATTAGCAGCCTTATATACCAGCCGAAAACATCCTGGGCGGCGGGAATCATGTTCTACCACCGCGTTTCACCAACGGGTAGGAGCGCTACAGTCAATAACAACACCTTAACGAGCTGCCAGATAGGGATCGTCTTCAGAAATGCCAACGCCTCGGCTGCGGGCAATATAGTGAATGGAGGAACGGTAGGACTGATTGGAGTTTATGCCGAGCCAGATGCTGCCGACGACTGGGTGGCCTCGTTTGTGGCCAATACAGTTAGCGGCATAAGTGACGTCGGCAGTCATCAGAATGCTGCTATCGGTGCCAATACATATGATTCCGGAGCGACCCTTGAGCTCAACATTGAAGATAATCAGCTCACGGGCAACGGGGCAACAGACGCCGATGGCATCGGCATTGGAATCGAACACGCAGATGGCAGTATGGTCGCCGCCATCACCGACAACACCATCTCGGGGTGGGAGTATGGCATACGCCTGAATGGAACACGGGTTGACGCTGCCAGTAGCTACGCCAGCAACAACGAGATCTCGGGTAATGATGTTTTCGGTCTCTACAATGGCGGCACCGGCACTCTCAACGCCACCTGCAACTGGTGGGGCGATCCTGGCGGGCCATATCACCCGACAGCTAACCCCGACGGTCAGGGCGACGATGTGAGTGACAAGGTTGTTTTCACGCCCTGGGTGGCTCCCCCGACCATTGCCACTCAGCCCGCCACTGAGGTCCATGTAGACTCGGCGACCCTGAATATGAACTACACCGTAGGAAGCTGCCACGGCCCTGCGCAAGTACGGTTTGCCTATAAGAAGTCCACCGGCACGGCGTGGACCTATACTAACTGGGTGTCCAAAACAGCAGATGGCACCCATGCCCAGACTCTTACTGAGCTTGATTCCGGCACAGGATATCAGTTCACAGCCCAGCTTGAATATGAGGAAACCGTGATTGAGGGTAATACACTCACTTTGATCACATCCGAAGTACCCACCGTTACCACAGAAGCGGCCACTAACGTCACTTCCTACTCAGCCATCGTGAGCCTGAGTTACACCGGAGGAACCCTCAGCTCGGTGGAAGTGCGCTTTGCCTGTAAGAGGGCCGACGACCAGGAGTCGTTCTATACTGAGTGGGTGTCCACATCCGGAAACGGCACGTATACTGAGAAGCTCACAGGGCTCGCTTCAAGAACGACGTATGAGTTCGTGGCCCAACTGCGGTACGATGCCACTGTGATTGAAGGTGCGACCCGCCCGTTTACCACCGCCCCGGGGGCCAGCCCAAGTTTCTGTTTCATTG
>Ga0180437_10005567_pt1 | contig 17168 bp, 15 predicted proteins | sample SS_ome_4_FD_132410 | JGI IMG/M metagenome (GOLD analysis project Ga0180437, IMG submission 132410) | Hypersaline lake sediment archaeal communities from the Salton Sea, California, USA - SS_3_D_1 metaG | ecosystem: Environmental > Aquatic > Non-marine Saline and Alkaline > Hypersaline >... | reverse complement strand
GCCGAAGCTCATGACACAAACCGCTCCCATCAGGACGTGTATCTGGTTGTCCCAGCAGAGAAGCGTGAGTACAAAGAGCACCACTGGGTAGTAGAGTATGCCGAAGGTTGCGTATTCCTTGTTGAATCGCTGTGACAGCCTGAGGACAAAGAGGTCAATGAGGAAAAGCGCCGCTGTTGCCAGGAGGACCGGATACTTGGTGCGGAAGACAACGGGCGCCAGAAGCATCACGAGCCCCATTGCGGTGTGGATCACCTTTCTTGTGAACAGGGCCTCGATCTCCCGGCGCCTTCTCAGCACCTCAGCCCATCCGAGCAGCAGCCCCATGGCGGTGAAAACCAATATGAGTTTGATGGTCCAGTGCAAATCGACCCCCTCAGTCAAACTAGATATTACAGGTGCAGTTCGCTCAATCAAGCGATTTGTGGCTCGGTCCGCGGGATGCAAGAATGTCGAAGATCCTGCGAAGTATTCGGAGGAAGTCCTGAGCTTGCCGAAGGATAAAGCATGGCATCGAATTACTGCTTGTTTGGGGGTGAGGGGGGGTATATAGTGGCGTGGGATGATGCATAACCTCGAGGAAGAGAGCAGGCGCCGGGAAAGGGCCCTTCTTGTCGGAACAGGTCCGAAATCCCAGAGAGAGGCACTCATAGAATCGCTCGAGGAGCTGGCAATGCTTGCCAGCACCGCCGGTGCCGTCGTGGTAGAGAAGATACTCCACATAAGGGAAAAGCCTGACGCCGCAACCCTGATAGGGAAGGGCAAGGCGGCTGATATCGAGCAGATCCGGAAGGGGCTGTCCGTTGACGCGGTCATCCTCGACCAGGAACTTACCCCGGCCCAGATAAGGAACCTCGAGGGAGTAATACAGGCCAAGATACTCGACAGGGCGGAACTGATACTCGACATATTCGCGCTTCACGCTAGAACCAAGGAGGCGAAGATAGAGGTCGAACTGGCGCAGTATCAGTACCGGCTGCCCAGGCTGACAGGCAAGGGTATAGATCTCTCGCGCCTGGGCGGCGGCATAGGGACAAGGGGGCCAGGCGAGAAGAAACTGGAGGCGGAGCGGCGAAGGATCAGGGACAGGATGAAGAAGCTGAAGGACGACCTTAAGTCTGTGGAGAAATCGCGGGAGGTTCAGAGAAAGAGGAGACGTACAACGTTCAGGGTGGCTCTGACCGGATACACGAACGCCGGCAAGTCCACAATAATGAATGCCCTGACCGACGCCGGCGTAAAGACCGAAAAAGCCCTCTTCACCACGCTTGATTCGACGACTCGCATCCTGGAGTTCGGCGACGGCAAGAAAGCTCTTATGACGGATACAGTAGGGTTCATAAGGAAGCTTCCGCACCATCTCATCGCCAGTTTCAGGTCCACGCTGGAGGAGGCGGTGGAGGCTGACTTAAGACTCAGGATTGTTGATGCGAGTCATCCGGAGTTCCAGTCACATCTGGATGCGGGATCCGCGGTATTGAATGACCTCGGCTGTCTGGATAAGCCCAGCATTCTGGTGTTCAACAAGATCGATAGACTGCTCGACCGGGGAGTTCTCAAAGCCCTGTCTTCGAGATACCGCGGGTGTATGTGTGTCTCCGCGCTCACAGGCGAAGGCATGGTTTCTCTCCTTTCGGCTCTTGAGCTCGAGATGGAACTGGAAATGGTCGAAGGTGTGTTCAGGTTGCCTCTGGAAGACGGGCGGCTAAGGTCCAAGATTCATGAACTCGGCGAGGTTCTGGACACCAACTACGAAGAAGGGTACATGGAGTTGAGTGCCAGGATGCACAAGGCCGATTTCGAGAGAATGAAGAAACTGGTTCTGGAGGCCGGAGGAGAAGCGCATGGCGGGAAGCGCTGAGAATGGACATTCCGCCCTGAGATTGATCAGTTTTGCAGGGGGTGTTGGAGGCGGAATCCTGGCCTGTGACCGGAACCAAGACCCAGACAGCATGGGCCTGCAGGACTTCCACGTAGGGCGCCCCCACGACTGGCTTCTCGGGCACAGCCGCCCCGTCTTCGCCGATTCTCTTTTTTCCTTGACACCCTGTTGGGGTTCTGTTAGCCTATCCCGAACTTTGAGTTTGGCGGAAAGGAGGTGTGGGAGATGCTCAAGAAGATGTCATCTCTAATGTTGCTCTTGGCGTTCGCCGTCTCAATTGTGTTCATAAGCGGATGCGGTCCAAAGGGCGCCCCTCAAGAGTTGCTCGATGAGCTCGAGGAAGTGACGGCGGCCACCGAGGCCTGTGAGGCCAAGGTGAAGGACAATGAGTCGAAGATGGTGGATATGGAAAAAGAGATCCAGATGAAGGAATCGAGGATCGAAACGCTCACCCAGGAGAGGGACGAACTGAAGGCCAAGCTGGGGATCGTCAAGTAGCTTAACTTGAATGTAAGAAAGGAGTTAGAACTATGAGGCCGATTCTTGTTGCCCTTGTGGCAGTTGCCCTTCTCATGACCCCGGTGTTTCTGGGGGCAGAGGAGAAGCTGACCAAGGAAGAGGCCGAAGAGATGATCGAAGGCTACAAGCAGAGACTTGCGGACTGCGAGGCCCGCGTGGCTGAGCAGAAGATGAAGATGAAGCCCCTCGAGGACAAGCTTGCCGATCTGAACGCGCAGCTGCGTGCCCTGGAAGAGGAGATCGCAGACTTGAAGGGCCGTATCAAGACGAGCTATACTGTGAAGAAGGGCGACTGGCTCGCCAAGCTCGCCGAGTATCCCGAGGTCTACGGAAGGGGCAACTACGCTTGGTGGCCCAAGATCTACAAAGCCAACAAAGACAAGATTAAGGATCCGAATCTCATATATCCTGGGCAAGTGCTCATTGTCCCCCGGGACTGATGATCGGTTGCGATAGGAATCGGGGCAGTCAGTCTGTAAAACCGGACGGCTGCCCTGCTTCACGGGATGGGTTGCTCTGCCGACAATAGTGCTTGTCGGCGGGATGGAAAATTGCTATAATGCTAATAGCCCTTGGTTGTGACCTGTAGCCAAGGGCTGTGGTTTTCCGGCCTGGGAGATGTCGAAGAGGACAATAAACATAGAGGGGCTCAGTTGCATTGACCTCCTCGGTGAGCGAGACGTCAATCTGCGGCTGATCGAGAGAGCTTTTGAGAGCAGTATCAGTGTCCGGGGCGAGAAGATCTCCATCTCGGGGCCTGATCACGATGTGGAGCTTCTGGGCAAGCTGTTCCATCACCTGATATCGCAGGTGAGGAAAGGGGCTGCGGTAGGCGAAGTGGACGTGAAATATGCCATAGAAGCGATAAGAGATGAGGGTGAACTCGCCGAGGGCGAGAAAGGTTCCGCTGCCGTCATAACCACGCCCCGTGGAGCGATAAGGCCGAAGACTGCGGGGCAGAAGTCGTATCTTGAGGCCATAGACGCTTTTGACATCGTTGTAACCATAGGTCCCGCAGGCACCGGGAAGACCTACCTCGCAGTCGCCAAGGCAGTATCTGACTTGAGGCGCAGGAGGGTGGACAGGATAATCCTCTGTCGGCCTGCGGTGGAGGCGGGTGAGAGTCTGGGGTTCCTGCCGGGGGATTTCAGGGAGAAGGTGGATCCTTACCTGAGGCCGCTCTACGACGCTCTCAGAGAGATGGTCCCGCCCGAGAAGATCAGAAGGTATCTGGAGAATGGGACCATAGAGATCGCGCCTCTGGCGTATATGAGGGGAAGGTCCCTGAATGACTGCTTCGTCATACTGGACGAGGCGCAGAACACGACCAGCGTGCAAATGAAGATGTTTCTTACCAGACTCGGGTTCAATTCCAAGGCGGTGGTCACCGGAGACATTACACAAATAGATCTTCCGGAAGGCGTGCAATCCGGCTTGGTTGAGATAGCAGAGATACTAAGGGGGATAGACGGCCTGAAGTTCGTCACACTTTCGGGCAGAGATGTGGTTCGCCACAGACTGGTTTCAGAGATCATTGAGGCCTATGAGAGATCGCGTGGCAAAAAGAAAGGTTAGAGTCTTTCTGAAGACTGTCAGAAAGTCGCTGGTCAAGTGGCACTCTTCCAGGCTTGGCTTCTGGATTGAGAGGGCAGCCATGTTCGTAGCTGTGCTCGCCCTCATAAACGTGCTGTACCCTGTGAGACCCGCCGTTCGGAACGTTCCGAAGCAGGGAGACATAGCCCGGGAAGACATAATTGCACCTTATACTTTTTTCGTGCAGAAATCTCCGGATGTTCTGGCGAGGGAAAGACAAAGCGCCGCGGACGCGGTGCCGACCGTCGTGAACTTCGACCAGGACAGGACTAGCGAGATGATAGTCGACTTCAGATCCTTCCTGTCGGAGGTTTCTCGGATCGCCAGAGAAGGTGGGCCGATGCTGGAAGCGATTGAGCAGATTCGACTGATCCGGCCCGGTCTCTCTGCGGAAGCCATCTCGGGCCTCATCCGAGAGGGAGGATCGAAGTTCAATGATGGCATGCTTGCGGTTCAGAAGGACGTGCTCGAGAGAGGGGTGCTGGGCAGCAAGGAGAGGTTGGTTCTTGGGTCCGGAGCGAAGGTCTCCCTTAGTAAGCACGGGAAGGAGACGATAAAGGGATTGGAAACACTTCTCGACAGTGTTTCGGCGTTGACCCTCATAAGGGAGCAGGCCTCCGAGTTCGTCGGAGGGGACGAACGGAAACTGGACACATTCGTGGAGACCGTATCCAGTTTCGTAGCTCCTAATCTCGTCATGGATGTCGTGAGAACGCAGGCGCGGAAGAAGGCGGCCAGAGATGAGGTGCCTCCTGCGAAGGGGATCGTTATGAAGGGTCAGATGATTGTGAGAGCTCACGATGTCGTGTCAGAGGAGATAGCGGACAAGCTGAGATCTCTGGAGGACAGCAGAGGCGAGATGAGCACGCCTGCGGGAGTGGGCGTCTCTACTGCTGGCAGGAACATACTGTACTGCCTGATACTCGGGGTCCTGGCGGCTTATCTTGCCTTCTTCAAGCAGGACATCTTCCGGAACTACAGTCTGCTGGTCCTGGTCTCGACCATACTCGCCATTGCACTCGGGCTTTCGGCGGCGGTGATAAGGTTCGAGGGTGTTTCCACGTACCTGGTACCGATATCGGTCGCCTCGATTCTGGCGTGCATGCTTCTGGATGCCGAAGTGGGCATAGTGATAACAGTCGGCCTCTCAGTTCTTGTCGCCGTCTTCACGGGTCTCAGGATACCGGGGATGGCGGTTGGATTGTTCGGCGGACTGGCGGCGGTCCAGAGCGTCAGGGTGATAACAAGACGGTCGGAGTTCTATCGTGCAGTGCTATTCATATCGCTTGCGAACATACTCTGTATCCTCGGATTGGAGCTCTTCCGTCTGACCTCTCTGGTTCAGATATTCAGGGCTTCGGGTTTCGGTGTGCTCAACGCGTTCGCCTCGACTTTCATCGCGATCGGGCTTCTACCACTATGCGAGCATGCGTTCGGCCTGTCGACGAACATCAGGCTTCTCGAGCTCTCGGACCTGAACCGTCCTCTGATGAGGGAGCTGGCAATAGAAGCGCCGGGGACGTTCCATCACAGTATAGTCGTCGCCAATCTGGTGCAGGCCGCCGCCGAGGCGGTTCACGCCAACCCGCTCCTCGCGAGAGTCGCTGCGTACTATCACGACATAGGCAAGTTGAGCAAGCCCGGGTACTTCATCGAGAACCAAACAGGCAAGAAGAACCCTCATGACGAGTTGGCCCCGAAGATCAGCAGTCTGGTTCTCGCTTCCCACATCAAGGACGGCATTGAGCTCGCGAGAAGAGAGGGTCTGCCAACTTCTATAACGGACGTGATCAGGGAACACCACGGGACCGCCCTCATGTTCCAGTTCTACGAGAAGTGCCTTGCGCTCCATCCGGACGAGGGGATCAGCGACATCCATTTCAGATATCCGGGTCCGCGGCCCAAGAGCAAAGAAGCCGCTATCGTAATGCTTGCGGATTCCATCGAGGCGAAAGTGAGATCTCTTGAGTCCCCCACGCCGAGCAGGCTCAAGGGAGTCGTAAAAGAGATTGTCGATGAGAGACTGAAGGAAGGTCAGCTCGACGAGAGCGACCTGACCCTGAGGGATCTTCACAAGATATCGGAGAGGTTCCTTCCTGTACTCATCGGTGTCTTCCACCCAAGACTGGGTTATCCAACAGTCGAACGGGTCAAGAATGGAAATACTCGTCCGAGGTCTCCCGGAAAAGTGCGGAATGAAGCCGGGGGACGTAAAGCGACTGGTTAGGCGCGTTCTCACCCAGGAGAAGGTCGATTGTGAGCTGGCCGTCATCTTCGTGGACGACAAGATGATGTCCGAGCTGAACCAGAAGTACAAGAACAGGAAGGGTCCCACCGATGTTCTCGCCTTCTCGATGCAAGATGGTGAGGATGCGCAGTATGCAGGGAACACACTTGGCGATATATTCGTGTCTGTGAACAGGGCGGAGGAGCAAGCCGAGCGTATGGAGCACTCGTTCAGGAAGGAGCTCGTCATTCTTGTCCTGCATGGTTTGCTCCATCTTCTCGGATACGATCACCGGGCCATCTCCAGACGAATTAGCACCTTGACAAGGGATCTGGGGAGGTAAGAGCTTGCAAAGCGCGACACTCCTGCAGATCCTATGCCTTTTCGCCCTGCTTCTTCTGTCGGGTTTCTTCTCGGGTTCAGAGGCGGCTCTCTTTTCGCTGTCCCCGCATAGGTTGAGAAGGCTTGCCTCCGAGAATGCGAGATTCTCAGGACTTCTTGTCCGTCTCCTCTCCACTCCGACCAGAACCTTGGTCGTAATACTTATGGGCAATGCCCTGGTCAACGTCGGAGCGAGCTTCTTCGCGGCCCTCATATCTTTTCGCACAGTCACGCTTCTCGGCTTCGACCAGACTCTCGGAATAGCTGTCGGTGTGGGTGTGATGACCTTCCTTCTTCTCGTCTTCGGAGAGATAACCCCGAAGTGGTATGGGCTCCAGAGGGCGGAGCGCGTTTCCCTTCTGAACGCCCCCCTTCTGACGATCTTTTCAGTGCTGTTCTGGCCGGTCTCCTCTGGACTCGAGTTCCTGGTCAGTAAGGCATTGGGCGGACTGCCGCGCGGCAGCCTCGTAACCCTGGAAGAGATAAAGACCATGCTCGAGATAGGAAGGGAGACTCAGAGCTTCAGGATCTTCGAAGAGGAGATCATAAGGAATGTCTTTGATTTCGGAAGCACCACTGTGAGGGAGATAATGACTTCCCGATCCGAACTGTTCGCTCTGCCCAGAGACATCTCCGTTGAAGAGGCCAGGGACCTCGCGAAGAAGAGACTCCATTCGAGGATCCCCATCTACGACGAGACTGTTGACGACATCGTTGGAGTACTCCATATCAAGGACATGCTTGGCGCAAAACTGCCAAGGCGGGGAGGTATCCTGAACCTCGCGAAGCCGGCGTACTTCGTTCCTGAGACAATGCCCATAGAAGGACTGCTTGAGGAGTTCCAGGGAAGGCGAGTTCATTTCGCTGTGGTAGTGGATGAACACGGGGGGACGGCGGGCGCCGTGACTCTGGATGATGTGCTGGGTGAAATCGTAGGTGACATCACCGAGGAGAGGCGAGACGGGAATAGGTCAGAGATTGCCCTGGTACGCGAGGGAGAATTCCTGGTGGATGGTTACGCGAGTCTTGATGACCTCAGGGAGAAGTGCGGTCTGGATGTTCCAGTGGAAGAATTCACGACGCTCTCCGGGCTCATCTACAGCTTTGCTGGGAAGGTGCCCGCGGAGGGGCAGGAGATCCTGCACAAGGGTGTGACCTACACGGTCGAAGCGATGCAGGGAACGAAGATAGTGAAAGTCAGAATAAGAAAGCGGGCGTGACCGATGTTTTCAGCTCTGACGGCAGTCTTCTTTCTTATCATGGTCGCCTTCTTTGCGGGAAGCGAGATGGCCTTGGTCTCCTCCAACAAAGTGAGACTCCGACATCTCAGACGGAAGGGATCCAGGGGCGCAAGGATCGCCACGGATATGCTCTCCAGACCCGAGATCTTCCTTACGACCATACTTGTGGGTACAAACCTGAGCCTTGTCGCGTGCACCTTCGTGGCGACGAGAATGTTGGAAGACGTGTTCGGTGATGTCGGCAAGGTTGGTTCAACCTTCATCGTCGCATCAGCGGTTCTGGTGATAGGAGAGATCATCCCCAAGTCATTTGCCCGCCGTCAGCCCGAGAGGTTCGGTATTGTCGTGTCGCCTATACTCGTTCCGGTCAGAAAGGCTCTCTTCCCACTTATATTCCTCTCGAATTGGGGGGCAAAAGGGTTGCTCGCGGTCTTCGGAACCAGTCTCCATGAGGCGAGACCCATTGTCAGCAGGCTTGCCTTCAGATCAGCCATTCAGGCGGGTGAGGACGAGGGGATCCTCGGCGCTCGGGACCGGAGGATCATATCCACGGTGCTTGACTTCTGGCGGAAACCTGTGCGTGAGATCATGGTTCCGAGAATGGAGATGGTTTGCGCGCCGCTCGATACGAGCTACAAGGAGATGGCCCGGCTGCTGGCTGAGACGGGACATTCCCGGATTCCGGTCTATGAAGGTAACATAGACAACATTAAGGGGGTGGTGGTAGCCGTGGATCTTCTGGAGGAACAGGGCTGGGGGGCTCAGCGAGTAATGCGTCCCATAAGGTTCGTGCCTGAAGAGAAGAACTGCGCCACGCTGCTGGATGAGCTGAAGCGGGACGAGACCCATACTGCGATCGTGGTCGATGAACACGGCGGGACCAAAGGGCTGGTGAGTTTGGAGGATCTCGTTGAGGAATTGATAGGCGAGATCAGGGATGAACACGACAAGGAGCTGAAAGGGTTTGAGAAGATCGCGCGGCGGGTCATAATTGCTGACGGCAGCGCAAGGATAGCTGACCTCGAAAGGCAGTATCATGTAAGCCTGCCGAAGGGTGAGTATGAGACGATCGGCGGGCTTTTGATAGACACCGCGGGGGAGATCCCCAGAGTGGGCAGGACCTTCAAGTTCGACGGCATCAGCATCGTGGTGATCGATTCGAGTGACCGTAAGGTTGAGAAGGTCAGGATAAGAGTCTCTTGAGCAGTGCGGATACCTTGATCGGCGGTTCTGTTACTATCACCATATCGGTAGTTTCCTCGAAACCAGCGGGTACGTTCGTCTCCGTTTTTGGCACGAATTCAGCGTGAAGGTGACCTACCGATTTCCCGCATCGAAGCGCAACGTTATAAGCCGGCACAGATCCTGTCAAGAGTCTCGTGGCCTCGAGCGAGGTCTTGAGCGCGTCCGCAAATGAGTCTGGTTCCATGTCACTCAACCTGGCAATACAATCCACCGGGGCGATGAGAAGAGAATGGTTCCGAACAGGCGCGGGGTGAGCAAGGACCCTGAAAGCCTTGTTTGAATAGACGGTCAGACCTCTCTTCTTCAGGAGTTCGCAGACCCCGCACCCGTCCCTGTTTCTTCTCCGCGCGATCCGCTTGTAGAGCGGCGGGGTCCTAATCAGATAGATCTGGCTGTGAAAACAGAAGATGGACTGCCCGGACTCGGGCCTTCTCCCTCCATTGATGAACGGCACCGTCTCGAGGTCTCGACCGGAGGAGAGCTTCTCGATCGTTTGCCAGGAGACAATGTTCGCCGAGAGCACTTGAAGGGGGAGTTCGTGCATTTCTCTATAGTGATGCTCAGGCGAGACTGCTGTCACGAAGCTTGTCTCGGGATAATCGGTCATGGGAGGGATGAGATTCAGGAACGTTCTGGTCAACCATCTCTTGGGCGGCAGAGTGTATCGGGAGATGCTCTTCACCATATTGTAGTATGTTTCCATCTCCCGGCTTGCGCCCATCTTGAGGAATGCGCGGCTTGCGTCAAGCGACTCCGTCTCATCCGGAATGTTGACACGCATGGAGTCATCGACGTAGAAGAGCGTGGAGGTGGTCTCTCCCTTGCAGTAGTAACAGTCATTCCTTATCTTCCGGATCACCTTCGGCGGGCTCGCAAGCTCAGCGTGTCTCAGCATCCGGTTTGGATTCAGGAGCACTATGCGGCCCGTAATCGGATCCTCGAGTCTCCGGAGGCGCTTGGGTCTGTATTGCTGGTGCCTGGAGGTCCCTATCCTGCTCTTCAAGTTCTCGGATGCCATGTTCTCACTACAGTGACAGGATGCTTCTATTCCGCTACGATGATTGTGATCCAGAGGAGTCCATTGCCATACTTGCGAGAGTTCCCCTGGGCTATTCCAATCCCTATTCTGGAACCAGAGCAGTACACCAGCTCCTTGTCATTGAAGACCTTGTCCAGCCACGGGGTGACGTGGTGAAATGCTCTGGCGCGCGTTCTAATGTCGCCGAAACTCTGTGGGACATTCGGCTCCTCCCTCATGAGCATCTTAAGGGAATGGGCTGTCGCGATGCTGTCTATGGAGGAATCCCTTCTTAGAAAGGTATACCTTCTGTTTGTGCGTTTCCTGTTCAGAGTGGTCTCTATCAACGTTGATGTGGAGTCCACATCAACAGTGTCTATGGCTTCTATGAAGTTCTCAGTTACGTACAGGAAACCGTCCGGGGCCTTCAGTATACCTATGCCCATGTGGGTATACTCTTTCGTAAGAATGTTCTTGCGATGGGATTCGCTTTCCATGAATCCGCGGTGGGCATTCGCCACCGTCAGCGTCTTCCCGATGTTCTCCGCGCAGGAAGCGTACCAGATGCCGGCGAGATTCAGGCGTTCCCAAACGTTCAGTCCCCCGGGGTTCACGTGTCCGAAGAACCCTTTCTTGAACATGTCGAGGCTGTGACCCCTTGCTACCCTCGCAACCTGCTCGTGTTTCTCGAGTGTTGGGAGCTCATGCTTCGCCCGCTCGACGTTTGTGGATGCTAGAAGACTGTCCTCGAGTTCCGACTCGAATTGTTCGTCGCAGAGTGGAGAGCTCGAAGTGAAGACGAGTATGAGAACCGTCAGGAGGCCGAAGAATCCATTTCGCTTCACGGTCCGGACCATACTCCTCCCCTCAGGACCATACCTGACCTTTCGTTCGTGTGCATACCGTTCTGAACGGTCAACTTGCCGTTTACAATCACGCATTCCACACCCATTGGATGACTGTGCGGATTCTGGTATGTAGCGGTATCTTGAAAACTGTCACTGTCGAAAACAACTATGTCTGCCCAGTAGCCTTTCCGCAGGAGCCCTCTCTGGTTCAATCCCAGTCTCCGCGCCTGCATGCCGGTCATCTTGTGAATCGCTTGCTCGGGGGTGAGCAGCCTCCGCTCCCGCACCAGGATTCTGTAGAAGGCGGGAAAAGATCCGTAAGCTCTGGGGTGCGGTTTCCCCTGCGCGAGAACGCCAGTCAAGGACCTGATTCCGCTGTCTGAGCCGAGCATGACGAGGGGATGACAAAGAGTTAGCACCATATCATCCTCGTCCTGAGAGAAGGCGAGTATTGAGGCCAACCCCTGGCTCTGGAGTATGACCTCCACGAGAAGGTCGGAGGGATCCATCCCCTGTTCGGAAGCCGAATCCGCGAGAGACCTGCCTTCGAGGTTTCTGGTGTCGGCTGACCACGTGTTGGTGATGAGTATGTTATCCCAACCGACGTCACCTATTCTCTCTTCTACGGCTTCTTTGACCTTTTCGCGTTCCTCCTCGCGTCTCAGTCGCTCGAGCAGCTCCATCCGTCCGCCCTCGTGCGCCCAGCGTGGAAGGATAGCGGTCAGTCCGGTGGCGGAGGCTGTGTAGGGGTACCTATCAGCCGTAACATCAAAACCCTCGCCGGCTGCTTGCTCAAGCCTCGTGAGGATATCAGGCATCTTACCCCAGTTCTCTCTTCCCACAGTCTTCAGATGAGATATCTGGAGAGGGAGCCCCGCGCTTCTGGCGATGTTGAGGGCCTCCTCCACAGCCCGGCCGATATCGTCTCCTTCGCTCCGCATGTGAGTCGCGTAGAAGGCCTTGCTGCCCCGGGCGCACGCTGTCAGTTCGGTGAGTTCGTCAGTCTCAGAGTACATGCCCGGTGCGTAGACGAGTCCCGTCGATACTCCCATCGCCCCGTCTTCCAAGGATTCCTTCACAAGAGATTTCATTCTGGAGAGCTCCTCGGAAGTCGGCCTTCTGTCAACAGAACCCATTACCGCACCCCTCACAGTCCCCAACCCGACCAGGGTCCCGTAGTTGATGGAGATGGTGCCTTCGAGTCTCGAGAGGAGTCCGCCAAGGCTTCGCCAGTCGACCTTGATCCCAAACCTGTCTCCAGCAGCAGTGAAATCCTGGATCGTCTCGTCGGAGACCGGTGCTCCGGACTCTCCACAGTTCCCCGATATCTCCGATGTCACGCCCTGCATGATCTTGCTGTCAGCTCCGGGACAGACCAGGAGTGATATATCTGAATGACCGTGGATATCAATGAAGCCCGGAGAGACTGTCATACCGCGAGCGTCGATTGTACTTCCCGCCGCAGCCCTCCGCAGATCTCCTATATCGCATATCCTGCCCCGGTCTACGGCGAGGTCCGCCTTGAAGGATCTTGAGCCGGTGCCGTCTATGACGGTACCGCCTTCTATGATCAGGTCGAATTCCATACTGTCGTCCCCGCCGATTCTAAGGGAAACCTGACACACATGTCAAACCAATACGCCGTCAACTGAAGAACGCGGTTAGGGGTTGGAGACCAATGTCTCTATGTACTGATGGTCGGCGCTCCTCCGGCAGTGATTAGCAGTGAGCCGGCGGGTCCTAGGCATCAGGTGGCACAAGTCATCAGTAATCAGTTCTTAGTTCTTGGTCGTTGAGGGCTGAGAGCTCCCAGCAAAAGTTCAAAAGTTGATGCCTGGCCCCAGGGGTTTTGGGTTGAATGGTGGGAGGGGTGAATGTAGAATTCGGAGAGCCAAGGAGCAAAGTATTGAGAGTAGGCTTTGTACAGACCAGGCCCCTGTTTGGGAAGAAAAAGCATAACACCGGGAAAGCGCTTGCTTTGATGAAGACGAGAAGGGCTGATCTCTTTGTGCTACCGGAGCTCTTCAACACGGGATACAGCTTCAAAGACAGGGAGGAACTGAAGACCCTGGCCGAGCCGTTGGGCTCTGGTGACACCTGCGCGGCGCTGCGCGCTTTCGCCCGCCGGAAGCAGATCTCGGTTGTCGCCGGCATCGCGGAGAGAAACGGCAGGAGGCTCTATAACACCGCCGTCCTGGTGACCGCCGCCGGCGATGTCTACGCCTACAGGAAGACACATCTCTTCCTGTACGAGAAACGTCTCTTCGACAGGGGAGAGGATCCCTACAAGGTCTATGAGGTCGGCAAACTAAGGCTGGGGATGCTTGTATGTTTCGACTGGATCTTCCCCGAACCTTTCAGAGAACTTGCACTCAAAGGTGTGGACCTCGTTGCCCATCCGGCCAATCTCGTCCTGCCCTACTGCCAGGACGCGATGATTACGAGGGCTCTGGAGAACCGGATCTTCGTTGTCGTCGCCAACAGGGTCGGGACTGAGAGGAGGAGAGGGGAGACCTTCAGTTTCACAGGTGGGAGCGAGGTCGTTTCTCCAAAGGGAGTCATACTCGCCAAGGCAGCTCGGCGCGGAGAGTCATCCATGACCGTTCGGATCGACATACATGAGGCGAGAGACAAGAATGTCACTCCCCTGAACCACGTACTGAAAGACAGAAGAGTTGACCTGTACGAGGAGATGAGGAAAGGAAGACGGCGATGAAGATGCTCATAGGCGGCAGTTGGCTTGACAGGAAGGAGACTATTGAGGTCAGGAGCCCCTATGATGGCTCCGTGGTAGACACGGTTCCCAGTGCGGACCCGCGCGACCTGGAGAGTGCGCTCAGCAGCGCTCGTAAAGGGCTGGATGAGCTGTCGAGACTGGGCGCGTACGAGCGTTCCATGATCCTCATGCGGGCCGCCGGATCTATCGAGGCTCGTCAGGAAGAGATCGCCGTTACGATGAGCAGGGAATCCGGAAAGACCATCAGGGAAGCCCGGGGTGAGGTCTCACGCGCGGTCCAGACTCTCACACTCTCTTCAGAGGAGGCGAAGAGGATATACGGGGAAACAGTGCCGTTTGATGCCGCGCCAGGAGGCCAGTCCAAAATGGGGTACGCGATCCGGGTCCCTGTGGGAATAATAGCAGCCATCAGCCCCTTCAACTTCCCACTCAACTTGGTCTGTCACAAGGTCGGTCCCGCGCTGGCTGCCGGGAACCCGGTCGTGCTGAAGCCGGCTTCCGCGACGCCCCTCTCCGCCCTGAACCTTGCGAAAGCATTTGTTGAAGCTGATCTTCCAGCCAACTGCCTCAACGTCATAACCGGTTCAGGAGGGACTATCGGCATGGGGCTGGTCAAGGACGACAGGGTCAGGATGGTAACGTTCAAGGGGAGTCTGGAAGTCGGGAAGGAGATCGCCGGAAACGCGGGCCTCAAGAAACTGACCATGGAGCTAGGCTCGAACTCCTGCTGTATTATCATGGATGACGCAGACCTGGAAAGGGCGGCGGAGAGGATCAGGTTTGGAGGGTTTGCCCTGGCTGGTCAGGTGTGCATCTCCGTGCAGCGTGTGCTCGTGCAGGATAGGGTCTTCGACGCGTTTGTCGACATGCTTACCACTGAAGTTGAATCCATAAGGACAGGGGACCCGCTTGACGAGGTGACTGAGATGGGCCCGATGATAGACGAAGCTTCAGCGGAGAGGACCCTGATGTGGGTCGAGGAAGCCCGATTGCGGGGTGCAAGGGTCCTTACCGGGGGGAAGAGGTCCGGGACCATGTTCGAACCGACCGTATTGAGAGATGTCTCCAGGGGCTGTAACCTCTGGTTCAGAGAAGCGTTCGCTCCAGTGGTGGTCGTGAACCGGTTCACGACAATGGACGAAGCGATTTCCGCCGCGAACGACTCGGAATACGGATTGCAGGCAGGCATCTTCACCCGTGATCTGAAATCAGCGCTGGAGGCTGCGAGGAGAATCGATGTGGGCGGCGTCATGGTGAACGACGTCCCGACATACCGCGCTGATCTGATGCCCTACGGAGGGGTTAAAGGGAGCGGTATCGGTAGGGAAGGCCCCAGGTACGCTGTCCAGGAGATGACAGAATTGAGGGTCGTGGGGTTCCACCTCTAGAATAGGGTCACTCTCGATTCGAGTGGACGGGAAGAGACCCTTTACCCGTGCGCGAAAAGCAGAAAAGGGGCAAACCAGCCGCGGGATCAACCTCGTCGCCCCGTCGGTGATTCACCCCCAAGAAAACCAGAAGATGTTACTCTGCGGACTCTTGGCCAATCCGGCCGAGTCCCCGCGGGAATCAGAGCACTATGACGCTGACGTTGATGGTGCTCGTTTGCCCCGCGATAACCTGGAACGGGCTCAGCGTGGGATTGGGCCACTGGGTGGTGCCGTAGACGCCGAAAAGATCTCCGTTATCCCAGGTTCCACTGTTGTTCACGTCTTTCCAGGCATCGAGGTAGTAGGTACCCGGAGTAACACTACTCATCGCGTAGCTGGCGGAGCTCGCCGAGCCGGAGGCCGCAACAAACATCAGGGTCCTGTCATTCAGCCAATCGTCGTAGCTGGCGTAGATGGCTACCCTCGTGTTGTTGAGGTCTCCGCTCATACCTGGCGCCAGGCTGAGCGTACCGGAAATGGTACCGGTGGTAGGCTCCGGCTGAGTCGGTTCATCACTTCCGCAAGAGAGAAAGAGCACTCCCAGCAGAAGAACTAGGAGTAAGACAACTGCCGTGCGCATGAATCTGACCTCCTCTGTCTTGCCTGGTCGCGAAACCAGGTTGCGATGGTTTTATTGTGCACATGATATTGGACGTGGTTTGGCTTGTCAAGGGCTTTCCGGGGAAGTCGATCCAATTCGAAATTCGGTATCTGGTGCTTGCCGAGCCTCTCTGATCAGTCACCTTTTTCCCTTTACAACTCTTACACATCAAATAGAATGTGTTGTCGGCCAAGACTTTGCGTCGGCAGAACTGAGGTTTGTGCCTGTGTACGAGAGAGCGATAATCCTTCTTCTAGACGGTGTCGGTGTGGGCGAGCTTCCCGACGCAGGTGACTACGGGGATACTGGCAGCAATACCCTTGCCAATATGGCGAAGGTCTGTGGCGGCCTGAAGCTGCCAAACCTGGGCAGGCTCGGCCTGGGCAACATAACAGGCATAGAGGGTGTCGAACCCGAAGAGCGTCCTCGAGGAGCCTTTGGAAAGATGGAGGAAGCATCTAAAGGAAAGGACTCTACCACGGGACACTGGGAGATAGCAGGAATAATCCTGAAGAAGCCTTTTCCGGTCTACCCTCGCGGTTTTCCCCGGGAAGTCGTTCAGGAGTTCGAGAAAAGGACCGGCAAGAAGGTCGCGGGGAACCGGCCGGCTTCTGGCACGGCGATCATAGACGAGCTTGGTGAGGAACACCTCAAGGACGGCGGTCTCATCGTGTACACCTCGGCCGATTCAGTCTTCCAGATCGCGGCTCACGAGGGAGTCGTGCCGCCTGAAGAGCTCTATCGGCACTGTGAGACAGCCCGATCAATCATGGCGGGGGCTCACGCTGTGGCAAGGGTGATCGCCAGACCCTTTGTTGGCACTCCGGGGAACTTCAGACGGACAGAGCGGAGAAGGGATTTCTCAATGCCGCCACCCGGGGACACCCTGCTCGACATTCTGAAAGATAATGGACTTCCGGTGGTCGGTGTGGGCAAGGTGGACGACCTGTTCGCCCAGCGAGGACTCACCAGGAGCTTCCACTCCGTGAACAACGCGGAGTGCATGGATCTTACTCTGGGGGCGATGGATGAGATCAAGAACGGTTTGATATTCGCCAATTTCGTTGAGTTCGACATGGTGTGGGGTCACAGGAACGACGTTCAGGGAGTCAAGGCGGGGCTGGAAGAGCTCGACAAGAGGCTTCCCGATATAAAGGAAAGACTACGTCCCGAGGACATTCTCTTCATCACCGCTGACCATGGGAATGATCCTACAACCCCCAGCACTGACCATTCCAGGGAGTACGTACCTGTAATGGCAACTGGGCCTGAGGTTAACGAAGGAAAGGACCTCGGGACCCGGGATAGCTTCGCTGACCTGGGGGCTACGATAGCCGATATGTTCGGTGTTACGCTCGGAAACGGCAAATCTTTTCTGGAGGAGCTTTGGAGGAGGAAAGACTAGTAGAGCTCGCGCACAAGGCGAGAGAGAACGCCTATGCTCCG
>Ga0180437_10005566_pt1 | contig 17168 bp, 20 predicted proteins | sample SS_ome_4_FD_132410 | JGI IMG/M metagenome (GOLD analysis project Ga0180437, IMG submission 132410) | Hypersaline lake sediment archaeal communities from the Salton Sea, California, USA - SS_3_D_1 metaG | ecosystem: Environmental > Aquatic > Non-marine Saline and Alkaline > Hypersaline >... | reverse complement strand
TAGGATTTTTATGCAATTGGTGTTCATATCGTGCAGCAGATTTAGCCGGAACCGCCCGGATTCACTATGCGCCTAATATGCGCCCTATCCGGGTGATGTGCAGTGGCCGGGTTGATCCGCAGTTCGTGTTGAAGGCGCTTAGAGAGGGTGCCGATGGAGTTATGATCGCTGGCTGTCATCCCGGTGAATGTCATTATGTCTCCGGTAATATCAAAGCCCTCCGCCGCTTTATTTTATTAAAGAAAATGCTCAAGCAATTGGGGGTTGAAGAAGAACGGGTCCAGATTGTGTGGGCATCTGCTTCAGAAGGCATAATATTAGCCGAAGCAGTGAATAAAATGACCGAGCAGATTAGAAAATTGGGTCCGCTAAATTGGAACCAGACCGTACTGGGTGGCGGAAATGGGCACGGAAAAATGGCGCCAGTTGAAGTAGAAACTGAAGCGGAGGAGGTGTAATATGTCGGAGAATGGAAAACCAAAATTAGGAATGTACTGGGCTTCCTCTTGTGGAGGTTGTGAAATATCCATTTTGAATATCCACGAGCATATCCTGGTTGTTGATGAAGTTTTCGACATTGCTTTCTTCCCATGCATTGCTGATTTTAAAACAAAAGACGTGAAAAATTACCCGGATGGATATATTGATGTCTGTCTTTTCAATGGCGCCATCCGGAATTCTGAAAATGAAGAGATGGCAAAACTGTTACGCCAGAAATCAAAAGTTCTTGTTGCCTACGGTTCTTGCTCATATGAAGGTTGTATCCCTGCTCTTTCCAATCTAACAACCAAAGAAGCAACATTGAACAAAGTATTTCTTGATAATCCTTCAATCGATAATCCTGATGGCATCCTGCCGCAGCCTTTGTATGAAGTCCCGGAAGGGGAATTAGAAATACCTTTCTTTTATCACACAGTAAAATCCCTCGACCAGGTTGTTGATGTGGATTACTATCTCCCGGGATGCCCGCCAGAACCTCCCCAAATTTGGGCAGTTCTCCAGGTTGTTGTGGCAGCGCTCACAGAAGGGGCTCCATTACCTCCCCCGGGTTCAATAGTCGGGGCTCGTAATGTCGCAGTCTGTGAAGAATGCCCATTGGTAAAAGAGGAAAAATCAATTACAAGGTTTTTCCGCCCTTACGAAATAACACCTGAACCTGGTATATGTCTGCTCGAGCAGGGTTTAGTCTGTATGGGGCCTGCAACCCGAGCAGGTTGTGGGTCATTATGCCCTCAAGTCAGTATGGGCTGCCGGGGTTGTTATGGCCCGTTGCCCGGTGTTGAAGACCAGGGAGCCAAGATGCTATCAGCAATAGCCTCTGTAATTGGCGTAGGAAATCCTGAAATGGAAGAAGATGAACTCGAGCGAGAAATTGAAGCTGTAGTGGATACTATTGCTGATCCTGCTGGCACATTTTACCGGTTCAGCATGGCGCATTCCCTTCTTCGCCGAGCGAACTTAAATGGTGATGTACAAGGAGTTGACTGATGAAAAGAGTCACTATCGATCCAATTACCCGACTTGAAGGGCATGGAAAAATTGAAATATTCCTCGATGATGCTGGTGATGTGGAAAACGTCTATTTTCAAATCCCGGAGTTACGTGGATTCGAGCAGTTTTCAATCGGCAGACCTGCCGAGGAGATGCCCCGGATTACCAACCGGATTTGCGGTGTATGCCCGGAAGCCCATCACATGGCAGCAACCAAGGCATTAGACGCCCTTTTCCATGTTGAACCTCCTTCAGCTGCAAAAAAGATCCGCGAGATGTTCTACATGTCGTTTTACTGCACTGACCACACGGTCCATTTCTATGCCTTGGGCGCTCCGGACTTCGTTATTGGCCCGCAGGGCCCCCCTGCTGAAAGGAATATTCTTGGAGTGATCCATAAAGTCGGATTGGAAATTGGAAAAGAAGTTATCGCCTGTCGAAAACGGAACCACGAAGTGATTGCGATGTTAGGCGGTCGCGGGATTCATCCTGTAGCAGGTCTTCCGGGTGGGTGGAGCAAAGCAATCAACGAGGAAGAGCGAGCAGAGATCGAACAAGTTGCCAAGGAAAATATTGATTTTGGTTTGTTCAGTCTAAAACTCTTTGAGGATGTCGTTCTCAGCAACCAGGAATATGTTGATTTGATCCTCTCAGATGCATACACCCACAACACCTATTACATGGGCACCGTCGATGAAAATAACCATGTCAATTTCTACGACGGGATGATCCGGATTACCGATCCCGAAGGTAGTGAATTTGTTAAGTATGAAGCCAAGGAATACGCCAAGCATATTGCTGAACGGGTTGAACCTTGGACATATTTAAAGTATCCGTATCTGAAGGAAGTCGGATGGAAGGGTTTTGTGGATGGAATGGACAGCGGCGTTTACTGCGCAACACCCCTTTCCAGGTTGAATGCATCTGATGGAATGGCTACCCCCAAAGCCCAGGAATTTTTTGAAAAGTTCTATGAAACCCTGGGAAGCGAAAAAGTAAATGGGCGGTATAAACCAGTTCATCACAGGCTGGCGACACACTGGGCACGGCTCGTGGAGTTGCTCTATGCAGCAGAGCGGATGCTAGAACTGGCGACCGATCCTGAAATTACTGACCCGAATGTTCGTGCCCCAGTAACCGAAACACCCGATGAAGGCATTGGTTGTGTTGAAGCGCCGCGAGGAACCCTGACCCACCACTATAAGACCGATAAGAATGGGATCTTAACGGATGTTAATTTAATTGTTGGGACTACGAATAATTATGCTCCCATCACTATGTCAGTTAAGAAAGCTGCCGAGTCCCTTATCAATAAGGATACCGGAGTGACTGAAGGGTTATTGAATATGGTGGAAATGGCGTTCCGCAATTACGATCCCTGCATGTCATGTGCGACCCATTCTCTCCCTGGGCAGATGCCTTTAGAAATAATCATCCGCGATACTGAAGGAAATAAGATCAAAAGATTAAGCCAGTTTATAGAATAAATTTGAAATTCAACCTTGCGAAATCTGGCGAATAACCTATTCGCAAGGTTGAAGGATTATTATGAAAACAATCATTGTCGGTTTGGGGAATCCAATTCTTTCAGATGACGGCGTGGGCGTTCTCTGTGCAATTGAAATCAAGAAATTAATACCTCGCAAGATGGAGGAGGATGTTGAAATTACAGAAGCATGTGTTGGCGGTATCCGACTTATGGAATTATTGGTTGGCTACGACAGGGCGATTATTATTGATGCGATAAAAAGCAATAACGGGCACAGTGTCGGTGCCATCCGCAAAATGTCACTTAATGATTTACGTGAAATAAGTCCGACTCAGCACAGCTCATCCGCTCACGATACTTCGCTGGTCACTGCAATCGATTTCGGCAAGAAACTGGGATTACGCCTCCCTTTTGAGTATTATATATATGCCATCGAAGTGGACAATATATCTGATTTTAGTGAGAACCCAAGTCATGAGGTATCCCTGGCTATTCCAATGGTATCTGAGATGGTTCTTAATGATCTCAAGGACTATTCAAATGCCAATGGATAAGAAGCCATTTATGAATATCAATAATAAAATAATAATTTTTTTTATGTAAGGAATTTGGAGGATTGTAATGATATCACCAGAAGTGCTGCGCAGATTCCCGTTTTTCTCCCGTTTGAGTTTAGCGCAAATCCAGATCCTGTCTAAACTTGCAACGGAGCAGAAATTCGAACCCGACCACTCCTTTTTTCGTGAAGATGAGGACGCGGAAAGTTTTTATTTATTACTGGAGGGAGCAGTTGCAATCATATTTGAACTGCCCGTAAGGGATGTCGAACACAAATTATCAGACCAGTTTTCCCGAGAATTAAAAACAAAAGATGTTGTTATAAGCACTGTAGGTCCTGGGGATGTTTTTGGCTGGTCAGGAATAGTCCCTCCCCATAAAGCGACGTCTGGAGCTAAATCTTTGACAACCTGCCGGGTTATAGCTTTTGACTGCAAAGCACTTGCTGAGGAATTTGAGAAGGATTGTGGTTTTGGATACATCATGATGCAAAAAGCAGCCCAGGTTATCAGCGAAAGACTGCGCGACCTCAGGATTGAGTCACTAGCATACGCAGCCTGATTAATGGTATAGATTTCTTAACCTTCCCTTAAAAAGGGAAGGTTTTTTTATTTAATCGATTCCATTTTGTAAAAATTTCTGAGGCTCCTGAAACAATAGATACTCAATTTATGGCCGACATCATCCTCACAGTAAGTTACATCCGCACCCGCCTTTTGAAGTAGATTTACTGATTCCCTTGCTTTTTCTACTCGCACATATTGATCTCTGGTCCCGTGAGCAATGAAAATACGTTTTCCCGCCAAAGGCTGGTCATCAACGAACAATTCAAAATTTTCTGGTAAAAACCCAGATAGCCCTGCAATAGATCTGATAGCACCAGGTTTTAATAACCCTAATGTATACCCCAATGCTGCTCCCTGACTGAAACCTAGAATTGATATTTTTGATTTATCTCCCCCGTAGTCATTTATTCTCTCAAACAACGGAAATAACCCTTCTACAGCCGGTTTGAACCTCTCCAGATTCGGCAATTCATAATTAAGATCTTCGAGCCAGCCGTAACCTCCTGAACCATATTCGAAAATCCCCCTGGGTGAAACTAAAAGCGTCTCACCAGGCAATCGACCTGAAAATATCCACATGGAATCCTCATTACCAGTCCAGCCATGAAGCATAATTATTACTGGATGTGGTCCCGAACAATCCGGAATAAGAATTCGCACTATAAGACCGTTTATTGTAATGATTTCGGTGTTATATAAATAATCATTTTTCATTGTCAGTTTCTTCGCCGGTCAAGATATTTATGCCATCAAACCCGATCAGATATTTTTTTCCTTACACGAACCGGTTCCCCGATTATCTACAATCTCACCAGAGATCAGGCAAGTGTGAATAATTTCTCAACATCTGCATCTACATTTAATTAGAACACACTGATTATATTCAAAACCTATCAATCTTATCTAATAAGGTAAAATTATATAATGTCTCAAAAATTTCAATGGGAGCGGGATTTTTCCAAAGAAATTGAAAATGCCAGATATTCTCGAGAAGCGGGAAATGAAGGCCGTGCGAGGGTATCTGCCCGTCGGGCAGCAGGAATCGCTGCAGGTGTATATCTCTCCCAGATTATGCCTGATTATAAAATAAAAGGCGCCCTGGAAAATTTATCTGATCTTCAATCTCACCCAGATATTCGGGATAATATTAAAGAACTGGTAAATATTTTCCTTATCCGTGTTGATTATGACCACAATCTTCCAATCGAAGCTGATTTAATTGAACAAGCGATTAATGTAAAGAATTTACTAATAACACCGGAAGAGTAAAAATATGAATGATTTTCAATATATCTCCGACCTGAATAAATTAGTCACTGATTTACAACCAGACAGCATCCTGAGCCGGACTATCCATAACGAAAATGGAGTGAAGATAATTTTATTTGTCTTTGCCAGCGGACAGGCGCTTACTGAACATACCTCTGCATCAAAAGCGTTTATTCATGTAATCTATGGGAAAGCCGAAATCACAGTGCAAGATTTCTCCGAGACCGTAGAACCTGGTGCCTGGTTTTATTTACCTGCAGATGTCCCCCACAGTATTTCTGCGCTTACAGAAATGCGAATGCTGTTATATCTTTTCAAATCTGGTGATTAAAGGTTTCAGGCAGATTTATGAAAATTCTGGCAATTATTTCTGGCGAATATGGTAAAAGGCATGTTTCTAACATCCAGACTCATAGACCTTCAAACTGGGAAGTTCAGATATGGCAGGCACCTGAATCTTTCCCAATAGTGATCGATTACCCAGAAGAGTATATTCCAGCAAATTTACCAGAAACAGATTTACTTTTATCCTTTGGCGAACATCGCGGTGTAGCTGAATTAATTCAGGAGATCGCCATACAAACAGGCTCAAAATCTGTAATTGCCCCTGTGGACAATGAAAGTTGGCTTCCGCGAGGATTGGCGAGACAGCTGCGGAACTGGATGAAAGATATAAATGTTGTCTGTGTCACTCCTAAGCCGCTCTGTTCTCTCACTGAAACTGATTATCTCGAATCCAGGTTTAAAAGAATCAGCTACAGTGACCCACTGATCACTGAATTTGCTCTATTTTTTGGACAACCAGAGATTCAGCTAACAATTGACCAAAAAACCCGGAAAATAACACACGCAAATATCATTAGAGATGCTGTATGTGGTTGCGCTCGTTTTGCAGCAGAAGGTTTAATTGATGTACCAGTTGATAATGCAGAAGAAAAAGCTGGTTTGCTCCATCACCATTTCCCGTGTCTTGCCTCAATGGGAAAGGATTCGGATTTTGGAGATACATTAATGCATATCTCAGGCAATTTACTTAAAGAGAATATAAATAAACAGGTGAAAGCTTATAAAGATGTTCGGTTTTTCACTCCAGGGAAACATAGTGAATAATCAATCCTCTTAGTTTCACCTATAGGGGAACAATCTGCGATCGAATAGGTCTTGTTATATCTTCATGAGACCTGGATTTTTCCTGTCTAAATATTTTAATCGCGCCAATTACTGTAAAAACTGCCCTGATGCCAGTAAGTAAAATGATAATTACGCTTGTAACTCCCGCGAAGAGTAAAAATCCATATCTAAGGAATTTTGGCAAGGTTAATCTCCACCCTGGATAGGAGAGTAAATCTAATTTTAATTTATCCCGAAACTCAGTTTGCGGATTTATCATGTGAAAAATTTTCTGCAGTTCAAATTCAATCAGATTGAGGTCATTTCCAGAATCTGATGATTGAGTTGAATTATCCATGAATGAAGTCATAATTCCTCCACTGGGTAAGCGATAATACATGAAGTTCCTGTAACTGAATTTGCAGAAATACTTGTTGATATTCCAGTCATTATTAATTCATCTTCTTCAGCTGAATGTCTTTGGATTTCACCATTTCTTCCCGCAGAGCTATCAAAGTCCGGTGGTAAAGACTCTTTATTGCACCTTCAGTCCTTCCCATTATTCGTCCAATCTCCGCATTTGAGAGATGTTCGACATATTTTAAAAATAATAATTGCTGCCGTTCAGGGGGGAACGATTGGACAATCTCCAACATTATTTGGTGCTCCTCGGTAAAAAGTAATTCCTGTTCAGGATAATTATGAGAATCAGTTGAAAATACTCCATCTTCAAGTTGAATTTCTTTACGACGGCTGTTATCACGGTACCAGTTTGCTACAAGGTTATGCGCAATACGGTACAACCAGGCAGAAAATGGTAGGCCTCTGTTATCATAGTTGACAATATGCCGTAACGCCCTATAAAAAACCCTTTCGGTCAGGTCCTCCGCATCGTTTCGATTTCCAGTTCGATAATAAATATACGAATATATCTTGCTGATGTAACGTTCATACAGCAATCCGAATGCTTCGCGGTCACCATTTGATGCAAGATTCAGAAGCTCATCATCGCTTCTTCCAGGCATTTTTTGTTCCTTCAATTGTGGAGTTTGCGACGATCGCGAAAGAATGCCACTAAATCTTTGCATTTTTCTTGCATGTAGAAACCCCAACTGAATATAAAAGTTTCTTTGAGTATATCATGTCAAAATTTGATCAATATTTTAGTATTTAGAATAAAATTGGTATAATATCATTACGGGGATGAAAGGTCTCGACGGGAGAGGCTGGCCCCGGATTGCGAGCCGAGAGGCGCCGTTCTCGTAAAATCAGCGCAAATAAAAAGTGCCAATCGCACTGAATATGCCGCTCTCCCGCTTGCTGCATAAGCGAGCCTAGGAGCGCATGATCCTCAAAGTAGGATCACGTCCTCTTGCTCCGAACTCCGATCGGGAGCAATGCAGGGCGACAAAAAGATTGGAGTGCTGCACGTCCATATCGCTAAACGTGAATAAGAGAAGCTTTCGGGCTTCAGCGGTTAGCCAACCGGCTTCCTTTGTTGGTCCGGGGCTGGCAGGCGAATAACACAGATCAACTACGCTCGTAGATATCCGAGGGACGAATCTTTCGGACTCGGGTTCGATTCCCGACATCTCCACTATACTCACTGTGGTTCTTTTTTGGGCAGTGAGTATTTTTTATTTAAACAGTTTTTATGTATGCAATGTCTAATTAAATATTTTAAATAATGCCAATCTTTTTACCCGCTTCTTCAATATCATTCATAGCCTTGGAAATATCCTCAGGATCATGAGCAGCTGTGATGGTTGCCCTCAATCTTGCCAACCCTGGTGGTACAGCCGGGGAAACAACAGGCAAAACAAATGAACCTTTGTGCTGTACTTCCCTGGTCATACTGTAAGCATTTTCATCACTTCCGCATACAATCGGGACAATTGCTGTTTCTGTAAGAAGGGTATCAAAGCCTCTTTCCTTTACTCCAGATATAAACTGATTTGTATTTGTATTCAGTTTTTCAACCCTCCAGGGTTCATCCATAATTACTTTGAAGGCTTCATTTGCTGCAGCTGCCTGTGCAGGCGGTAGAGCCGCCGAAAATATATATGCCCGGCTGGTATGGCGAAGATATTCGATCAGGTCTCTCTTACCTGCAACATACCCGCCAACCGAAGGGATCGTCTTGCTTAAGGTACCCATTTTTACATCGATTACACCTTCCAGTCCAAAGTGTTCTTCAATTCCGCGACCATTTTTTCCCAGTACGCCTACAGAATGGGCTTCATCGATCATTATCCAGGCGCTATACTTGTTGCAGATATCGACCAGTTTTGGAAAATCAATAATATCCCCATCCATGCTGAACACAGAATCTGCCACAACAAGCTTTGTCGCCTCAGAAGGAATCTTTTCAAGCCTCTTTTCCAATGCATCCATATCATTATGTGTAAACCTGACAAATTTCGCTCCGGACATGATGCATCCATCGACAATACTTGCATGGTTAAGCTTGTCACAGATCACATAATCGCCGCGGCCCAGAAGTGTTGAAATAACAGTTAAATTTGTGGCATATCCAGAAGAGTAAGTCACAGCATCTTCTGTACCCTTGAATTCTGCAATCGTTTCTTCCAGTTCCTGGTGAATTGTTAGTGAGCCTGCCAGTAAACGGACACCATGGGTTCCTGTCCCATATTTATCCAATGCATCTTTTGCGGCCGCGTTTATCCTCGGATGGCCAACAAGGCCAAGATAACTGTAAGATGCATACATCCCCATTTCCCGCCCATTTACAATCACTCTAGAACCTCCCCTGAGTTCTGAAATTGGCTGGTTATAAAAATATAAATCGTTCTTCCGGATTTGTTCCACCCTATTTTTCATAAATAAAACCCGCTGGGTTATCATATCTTTTTCGTTACTGAAATCCATTGCCTTCTCCCTAGTTCTTATCTCATTTTCAGAAATTTGGTTGTATTATCCTTCAACTAATGTCTTTAAACTGTTAACGTCGATAATATTTATACCCAAAGATTGGGCTATTTCAAGTTTTGTTCCAGGGTTCTCGCCAACAAGGACATAATCCGTTTTCTTGCTGACAGTACCTGTAACTTTACCACCTTTTGATTGGATGTATTCTTTTGCTTCATTCCTGGATAGTCCCTCCAATGAACCTGTAATAACAAAAGTTAATCCTGATAGAGATTGAAATTCATTTTCTGCTGAAGATTTTTCACTCGTTGGCCAAACACCTTCATGTTTAAACTTCTCCAGAATTTTCAAATTTGCTGGTATTGAAAACCAATCTACTATCGCCTGGGCAGTATTTGGTCCAAATCCCTCAATTGCTTCAATATCCTCTTTTTTGGCATTTGTTAGTTCCTCCAGATCTGAGAACTTTCCACCCAATTCATTAGCTGATACTTCTCCTACTCCACGAATACCTAGTCCGATAATCAACCTGTTTAGTGGATTATGCCGTGACAAATTAATAGCTTCAAGCAAGTTTTCGACTTTCTTTTCAGCGAACCCTTCTAAATTTATTAAGTCTTTGTGGTTTAGACGGTATATATCCGCCACATCCCTGATTAATTTTCCCGAAACAAGCAGTTCGACAGTCCTTCCTCCTAAACCTACAATATCCATCGCTCCGCGGGAAACGAAGTGCTCCACATTTCGAATTAGTTGTTCCGGACATGCTGCGTTCATGCAGTACCAGGCGACTTCTCCGGGAATATTCTCAACCGGCTCACTGCAAATTGGACAAACATTCGGTAAGGAAAATTCTGTTTCTGAGCCATTTCTGGCTCCTTTTACTGGGCCGATAATGTAAGGGATCACCTCTCCCGCCCTTTTTACAAGCACCTTGTCACCTATGCGAATATCCTTATCCAATATAAAATCAAAATTGTGCAAAGTAGCCTGTTTCACTATCACACCCCCGATATTTACCGGTTCAAGAATCGCGTAAGGGGTGAGGACACCTGTTCTACCGACTTTGATTTTTATATCCAAAAGTTTTGTAGTCACCTCTTCAGACGGGAATTTAAATGCTACCGCCCCGCGCGGATCCTTCCCAACAAATCCTAAATCAGATGATAATTTCAGATCATTTATTTTAATGACCATACCATCTACCTGAAATTCCAGTTCTTTCCGTTTCTCAATCCAGGATTCACATTCCTTAATCGCATCCTCGATACTTTTTTGTAGAGTTGCATATTCAGTAACTGGAAATCCCAGCAATCGCAAAAAATTCAATTGTTCCCACTGTGTATCAGGTGCTCTACCAACAAATGTGACTATTGAATAAACGAGTAGGTTTAGCGGCCTTGAGGCAGTTAACCCAGGATCTTTCTGCCTTAAAGATCCAGCTGCAGTATTCCTTGGATTAAGATAAACTTTCTCACCTTTTTCTTCAAGTTTATTATTCAATTTAACAAAATCATTTTTGTAGATAAAGACTTCTCCCCTGACAACCAAATATTCTGGTATTTCTATTTCTTCTGGTTTAACCGGGATTCTCAATGGAAGGGAATGAATAGTACGTAAATTATGAGTAATCTCCTCACCAATTACGCCATTTCCACGCGTTGCACCTTGATTGAACAGGCCATTGTTGTAATGTAATACTACAGATAACCCATCTATCTTTGGCTCGACAACAAATTTAGCGTTTTTTACTCTCTCATCCAGCCGGACTAATCTTTCATACCAGGCGAGGACTTCATCTCCCCCGAATGCATTCCCCAGGCTTAATATTGGGGCTGGATGTTGTATTTTCTTGAAACCTTCTGAAAGTATGCTGCCCACCCTTTGTGTGGGAGAATCAGTCGTAATAAGTTCAGGATTCTCGTTTTCGATTCTCTTTAATTCATTTAGTAGTCGATCATATTCCGAATCACTGATTACTGGATCATCCAAAACATGATACCTGTAGTTGTGGAAATTAATTTCATTCCGTAATTCCAGAACTCTTGCTTGTAAATTCATATTCATGATCAACAAAATCAATTCCGGTATTATAGCTCAAACAACTTGTGGTTTCAGCTAATTATCCAGGGCTATATTTTTAGAAGTAAGCGCCTTTCCTTGAAATGAAATTGCAAATAATAATACAAAAAGAATCCAGAGCAGGTCTGCAAAAAATAGGTGAACTATTTGCATCCACACCGGCGCTAAAAGAAGTAGATTCAATAAACCTGCAAGTAATTGAAGTACTACGATAAATATCAAAATTAATGAAAAACGTTTGATCCATAATTCTTCGTAAAACATTCTCAACAATAAACCGATAGACATTAAATAAAACCCAACTATCACCGCCAGAATAGGATGCCATACTCGCAATCGGACCAGAAAATGGGCTGAGGGGGAAAAATCCACTCGAATCCCTTCCATTAACGATTCTGATCTGAATAAGGTATCCCCCAATGCAGTTACAGCCCCACTTATCCCAATTAAAATAATTCCGATGAATCCGATTGAATAAATGACAATTAACAAATTTCTATTCTTAATCGAAACAGCGGTATTCGTTGAAGCCCACCAGCTTGTCAGCGTTAAACATGCCAGCAAAATAAATGTATTTATTAAATGTAAAGAAATAGATATCACCCGTCCGGAAGACATATCCCCTGCTACCCACTCAAAAATAACCAATCCCGCCCCAACAAGGGCTTCGGTGATAATAAAGATCATTGATAGCAGCGCACCTTTACGAATAATATGCCCCTTTGGATATTTTCTGTAGGCCCAGACCAGCAATATCAAAACCAGAATCAATGCGAATCCTGATGTCAATCGATGGATGAATTCGATGATGGTTTCTAATTGTGGTGTGCGGGGAATAACAACACCATTGCATAGGGGCCAATGGCTTCCACAACCCGCTCCGGAACCAGTTGCCCGTACATATGCCCCCCATAGGATCACTCCCATATTGTATGCCAGCACAAACCAGGAAAATTTCATAAACCGATTTAATCTCATAGATAATTTTTCCTACTATGTATCTTGAAATAATTTCGACTGGATTGGAAATCTGTAGTCAGCTGGATGAAATCCAGCGATTTTTTTGAATTCAATCGCAGTTTGTGGAGAAAATCCAGAGTAGTCATTATTGAAATAACCGTAAATGCTCATTATTCCTGCATTTAATTCGTTCAACCTCTTAAACCATTCATTTAATTCTGTCTGCCTCTCGATCGATACTTTTGTAAAATTACTGAATGTCCCGTGTTTCCCTATCCAACGAATATATAGAAAGTCAGTTGTTGGATAGATTTTATTCGGCACACCTGGATATTCAGTAGCAACCCAGCATATATCATAGTTTCTCAGGAGATCGACTAATTTTGGAGTCTGGGTATTTTTATCGAATTCAAACCATAATTTATTACGTACTTCAAGCGCATATCGGGTGCCAACTGGTAGTGATTTTAAAAATTGATCCAAAGTCTCAATCAATTCCACGCTGAAAAATGGCGGCATTTGTATAAGAATGATCCCAAGTTTTTGACCTAATATGTGAACCGCATCAATAAATTTATTTGTTTCGTATTCAACATTCTTCAAACCTGAATCGTGGGTGATCGAACGAGGCATTTTTAAACTGATCTGGAATCCTGAAGGTGTGCTTGATTTCCAACGTAATAAAGTACTGCTATTTGGTGTGCCATAGAAGGTTGAATCTATTTCAACGCTGTTAAAAAAACGGCTATAATAACTTAATAATCTATCCTGGTTTATCCCACTTGAATAGAAAACACCAATCCAGTCTTGGAAACTGAACCCCATTGTCCCGATAAACCAATTCATACTTTCTGATGGAGAATTCATGCTTGATGAGAAAATTGTATTTTACGGAGTAAATTGGTGCTGGCAGAGCCGGCGCGCCCGCCGGTTCCTGGATAAGAATAATGTACCATACAAATTTGTGAATATTGACAAAGATACGGAAGGCGAAATGTTTGTAATTAAAACAAACCAAGGAATGAGAAGCGTCCCAACCATTGTTTTTGAGGATGGCTGCATTTTAGTTGAACCAACTAACTCCCAGATCGCAGAAAAGTTAAATCTATTATAGATATTTTAGATTTTGAATATACATTACTCGTCAGCAGGTTAATCCTTATGGCAGATACTATTCTGGTCGTTGAAGATGATCAAACACTTGAAAGAAACGCTTGTCTACAACCTCGATAAACAAGGTTATAAGGTTCTGTCCAGTGCTGATGGTAAATCCGCCATCGACATGGCGCGTGAAAATAAACCAGGCTTGATTGTTCTGAATATTATGCTGCCAATCATTGATGGTTTTGAAGTCTGCCGGGTTCTTCGCCAAGAAATGAATGTACCAATATTGATGCTCACCGCAAAAGACGAAGAAATTGACCGGGTAATTGGATAGGATAAAACATAGTTGCAACAATCGATATTATGCAGCCAATAATGGCTTACGATTTGTGGTTGATTAAATCCATACTGGAAGTTGATTCTGAATTTGAACGATTGGATGATTATAGAAAAATTATTTCTAAGATTTACTTAATAATTAGTACTCAACCCCGTATTAAACCACTGATTGATATCCCTCCTATGGCTGATTTAATTATTAATATAATCCGCAGGGCGATAGGTGCTTATGTAAATCGAGATGGAGAGACTACTCTTCTGAACCCTATAGATGTTCATAAAATGGATGCACTGGATAACCAAGTGTATCGCGCCTAAAAATTGTAATTTTTTCCAATCTAGACATAATAGATCGGGAAAATATCCTGTATTGGCTACCCATCACCCGGTATGTCTGATTGAACGGGTTATCAACATTTTAAGAGATTGATCTCTGTAATATCTGGTAATCTAACGTGGTTAACTGCATCGAATGATGAATTATTCAATTGATAAAGAATAATCGTCACCAAATTTTCATAAATATTCATTAAATCTTGTTGATAACTAGGTTCTAAATTTTCTTAACATCAATAGAAAATCATTAGAAAATATTTCATCTTTTCTATTAGAAATTTTGTCCTCATATGTAATTGTTTCATCCGACACGGCCGGTGATATAACTTTCTGTTGTTTCCTTTTCTGGCCGGGTGAATAATTTTTCAGTATTTGAAAATTCAATTAATTCCCCTAACCAGAATAATCCGGTGAAATCAGATACCCTTGCTGCCTGCTCCATGTTGTGGGTAACAATAATCACAGTGAATCTTTTCTTAAGATCGTCAATCAATTCCTCAAGTGTTGCCGTCGCCATTGGGTCCAATGCTGAGGCAGGCTCGTCCATTAATATCACTTCCGGTTGAACCGCAACAACCCTCGCAACACACAATCTTTGCTGCTGCCCGAGGGATAGGCTGAGAGCATTTTCGTTCAGAATATCTTTCACTTCCTTCCATAAACCAACGCTTTTTAAGCTAAATTCGACCAATTCTTTCAGCTTGTTTCTGTTGGACACTAACCCCAATCTCCGGGGTCCATAAGCCACATTTTCAAATATTGATTTTGTGAATGGATTAGGTTTTTGAAAAACCATCCCTACTCTTTGCCGTAAGTTCGGCAGGTTGATATCTGGATCGTAAATATTCTTCCCATCAAGCAATATTTTCCCTGAAAGCGAGGTGTTTGGGATTGTATCGTTCATACGGTTTAAGCATCTGAGAAATGTTGATTTTCCACACCCGGATGGACCAATCAATGCAGTAACCTGGTTTTTAAAAATATTAATATTAATGCCGCTAAGAGCTTTGTTTTCCCCGTAATAAAAACATAAATCTTCAATAATAAATTTTAAATCCTTATTTATCATAAAAAGAATTTTACTAGATAATCAATTTTACATACCAGGACAAACACACTTTTGCCTATTACTTGTCTTGCATTTTGTTTATAGATATAATCGCACAGATGGATAAATTGAGAATTTGCTTTATCCTGGTTGTTACACTGATAATTTGGGGTTGTTCCGATCCCAGCAAAAATGCTGGGAATATTAATTCAGGCACATCAGATATATATATTGAGAATAAAGGCTCAGACACGATTGTAAATCTTGCGCTAGCCTGGGCTGAAGCGTACCATTTAATCCATCCAGAAATCAACATTTCCGTGACAGGTGGAGGTTCAGGTACTGGTATTGCGGCTTTAATTAATGGAACAGTGGATGTCGCCAACGCTTCGAGAAAAATCAAAGACGAAGAATTTCAAAATGCAAATGATAATGGTGTAGAACCTGTTGAGCATGTAATAGCAAAAGATGCCATTGCCGTAATTGTAAATCAATCGAATCCCATAAAAAAACTTACCCTGCAACAAATTTCAGATATATACTCAGGAAAAATTGATAATTGGAAAGAAATTGGTGGGTTCGATCGCCCAATAGTACTCCTTTCCCGTGAGACTAATTCAGGAACGCATGTATATTTTCTGGAAGAAGTTCTGAGGCTCGGTGATAATAATAACAAGACACTCTTCGCACGTGAAACTCTTCTCCTCCCTTCTTCAGAAGGTATAAGCTCTGAAATACGGTTAAATCCTAATGCCATTGGATATGATGGATTGGGATACGTAACCCCTGATCTAAAAGTAATCGCAATTTCTGAAAATGAGGTTAATGGATACATCTATCCCACCCAGGAATCGGTGTTAAACAATACATATCCGATAGCGCGTGATCTTTATATGTATACCAATGGTTATCCGTCAGGTGCGATAAAGGAATATATCGATTGGATTTTTACTCCTGAAGCTCAAAACATCGTTTCTGAACTTGGATTTGTACCAATTACAAATCCCAGATAGATGATTTTCACAATTAAATTTCTTCAATTTTTGGGAATTGGCTTGATCAGAAGAAAGTTCTAATTCAACGTTTATTAGTAAAAATAAACGGATTACACCCAAATATTCGTTGAGAAAAGACAATGAGAAAAAACAGCTATATTTTTGAATTTTTTATTACCCGGTTAATTAAGTTCACGGGTTATTCAACAATAATCTTTGTAATTTTGATTTTTTTCTTTTTGGTCAATGAAGGATTGCCAACTTTTTTCCAAGTTCAATTCAGTTCGCTCTTTAGTAACCGTTGGTATCCAATCGAGGAGTATTTCGGTATATTCCCTCTAATTAGTGGATCTCTGGTTGTTACAGTGGGAGCGACAATAATTGCAATACCAGTTGGGTTGTGTACGGCAGTTTTCATATCCGAAATTGCTCCTGGTTGGGCAAGAGATATTCTCAAACCCTCTTTCGAAATCTTAGGAGGTATCCCTTCTGTCGTCCTTGGTTTTCTGGGAATAATTATTCTTTCTCCATACCTAAGAGAATTATTTAATTTACCCACCGGACTTTCAGCGTTTACTGGTTCGATTTTACTGGCAGCGATGTCCCTCCCAACAATCGTATCAATTGCAGACGATTCGCTGGATGCAATTCCCCGTTCATATAGAAATGCGTCGATAGCCCTCGGGGCTACAGACTGGCAAACAATCTGGCACGTCACCGTTCCTGCAGCACGCTCGGGTATTCTTACTGCCTTTATGCTGGGGATTGGAAGGACAATCGGAGAAACCATGACAGTTATGATGGTTACCGGTAATGCGCCTGTTTCATTTAAAGGATTAAACTCTTTCTTTTTCCCTGTCAGGACTATGACTGCAACGATCGCCGCTGAAATGGGGGAAGTGGCTACCGGAAGTGTGCATTACCATGTCTTA
>Ga0180437_10005565_pt1 | contig 17173 bp, 21 predicted proteins | sample SS_ome_4_FD_132410 | JGI IMG/M metagenome (GOLD analysis project Ga0180437, IMG submission 132410) | Hypersaline lake sediment archaeal communities from the Salton Sea, California, USA - SS_3_D_1 metaG | ecosystem: Environmental > Aquatic > Non-marine Saline and Alkaline > Hypersaline >... | reverse complement strand
CAACTAGCAGCGGCTAAGAAACAAGCTGATGATAGTGCCTATGTTACGGAAGCATTTAACAAGATATCACGCACAGAGTCAGAGCTATTCAATGAAGTATCCACACAGGGCCTAGATATAGAATTAGAAACAGGCCAAGCAGATTTCAATGGGCGTATCAAAGAGGTGCTAGATAACGCTCCTAGTAAAGAGGCTCGTGAAACCTTACAAGCACAAGCTGATAATATGTACAGTAAAAAACTATTCCCAATGTACAGTAAGTATCAGGCTAAACAGAATATTAATAAGCGCGTTAACTCCTATAAGTCAGCACAAGACGACATCCTAAAAGATATGGCCCTAGGTCGTACTTCTTTCGAGGAAGCTGCGGAGAGAAATGAGGCTGTATTAGAAGGGATGAGTAACACATTAGGTGGTGTTGTAGATGCGTCTCAAGAGCGCGTCAACTCTTTTAACAGCTTAACTACATCACATTTATCTGGCCGTATTAATCAGGGTGATTCTCAGTCTGTAATTAGTGAGGTTAAGTCTGGTAAGTGGGACAAGTATGCAGATGCTAAAACTCTAAGTCGTATAGTAGATGTTGCCCGTAGAGACATTATACAACGTGAGAACACTAACCGCGCTGCTTACCTATCAGGGGCTAAAGATTATGTTAACTTCCTAAAGAGCGGTCAAGATGACACTGTACTACAACAGCAGTATAGCCCTGCTGAAGTTAGGAAGTTGGTTAAAGGTGAAGAGGGTAAACGGCTAGCTGATGACATTGAAGATGCTAGAGCCTTCGGTCAGGTGATGAATGACATCAAAGATGCCTCAGTAGAAGAGTTAAACAAGATAGTAGCTAAAGAGACTCCTAAATCAGCCGAGAGATTCACACGCGAAGCACAGCAAATAAATGTTGTGACCCGTGCTATACAACAAAGACAGAAAGCTATACAAGCAGACCCCGCTGGTTATGTAAATCAGAACACACGTTTAGGGCAGTTTGCTTTCGAAGAATTACAAGAGTCTATGGCTAGTGGTAATCCTGCGCTCATCAAAGAATCTGTTACTAAGTACAACGCTGTACAGAAAGCTAACCAGATTAACATGGGGGTACGCCCTGAGAGTGTGCAACTAATTCCTAAAGCTATGGAGGCTATGTACGTCGAAAGACTAAACGATATGAGTGAGGGCGGTCAGCAGGCGGTAGAACAGATTAACTTCCTAAAAGAAACATATGGAGATGACTTCTCATTAGTACGTAACCAGTTAGTTAATTCTGGTGGATTAAAAAGTGGTATAACTATAGTGGCTGATATGGATACCGGAATGAACCAAGTACAACTCGCAGAGGCTATAGCTATCCCTAAGAAGGAATACAAAGGTATATTAGAAGATGAAGCGTTTAAAGAGATAGTACAAGATACCAAACTACAGCTACAAGAGTTTGCAACAACAACTAATGACCCTGTGTATTTTAATGAACACAGAGAAGCTATTGAGAGATTAGCTATGAAGCTGATGGTTGATGGCTTACAAGATGATGCTGGTGATGCTATCGATGTAGCCATGGATAAGGTTATTAATGATCGTTATGAACTTATAGATGAGTACAGAATACCTCGTAAATTTAATACTACAAATGTGCAGTTTGGTGTACAGAATACTTTACAACTATTAAAGTCTGGTGAGATGGATTTACTAATACCTGAGAGTGGTCAGATAGGAAACGAAGAAGACCGTAAGGCCGTATACCTAGATAAGCTAACGCCTTATGCACACACTCTACAAGATAACACAGGTATTGTATTCACTCATAAGAATGGCGATGCAATCCTTAAATCTAACGGTGAGCCTCTAATTATTAAGTTTGAGGAGTTAGAGAAAGAAACTCCTAACTTCTTCGAGAGGTTATTCTTATGACGAATGAAGTAAGAGTTAATACCTCTATGACATTAGAGGACATGGGTACTGAGCTCACTACAGCTCTAGGGGCTGCTGCTGAGCAGTTCTGGCAAGAGAACCCTCTACAAGCTTTGATACGTTCTGAGGAACTATCTAGAGCAGAGGGGCAGCCACAGATAACACCATCAGGTATACGCTTCCCTGAGCCTAAAGAACGTCTAGACCAAAGTGACGCTATGAAGCAAGTACAAGATGCTGGTGTAGATTTAGAGATAGGTGAGAGAGGGATTACTAAAGAAGCTCTTGAAATACTCATCTCCCGTAAGAGAGAGGAGAACAAGCGTCAAGCATTAATTCAATCCGCCCCTTCCGGTTTCTGGTCAGGTGCTGCACAGCTCGGTACGGGTTTAGCGGTCTCACTAGCCGACCCTATTAACATAGCCTCTGCGTTTATCCCTGTAGTGGGTACAGCACGTTACACAAGTATGTTAGCTAAGGCAGGTAGTACTGTAGCAAGAGCTGGCGTAAGAGCTCGTGTAGGCGCTGCTAGTGGTGTTGTTGGTGCTATTGCTGTGGAGCCTTTAGTACTCCTCCCTATGATGCAAGAGCAAGCTGATTATGGTTTATACGATAGCTTCCTTAACATCACCTTCGGTGGTGTGTTAGGTGGTGGCTTACACGCAGGGGCGGGAGCTATAGGGGATGTTATAGCTAAGGCCAGTCCTCAAGCTAAGAGTGATGTATTGAAAGCCGCCGTAGGCCAGATGATGGATGAAGGTCAAGTTGATGTGTCTAGAGTGGCACAAGAACACTCATCGTTTCGCCAAGCTTACAGAGACGCAGAAATCCGTAAAGTTATCGATACGCCTGATGGCGAAGTGAACCCACGTGTTAAAGCGGAATTTGATAAAGCTCTAGATGAAGTGGTTAAAAGAGAGACATCTAAATTTGAAGCTATGAATGATGAAGTAGCACGTAAGGCATTGAAGGATATAGAGGAGGGTAGACCCACTAAAGCTATGATGGATGAAGCTATATCTATAGCCAGTAAACGTGTAGACGACTTCAAAGCAGAACCGCAGATACCACCTAAACTTAAAGATGTGGGTGTAAAAGAACCTTTACAGGTAGAAGAACTAACACCACAAAATGCATTGACTGAGTTAGACACAGAGACTCAAGATATCTTCACTGCTCTAGAGGAGTCAGGGGAAGACCTCACAGGACTAAGAGAGTCTGTAAAGGAACTAGAAACAAAGCATACCCGTGACCTAGAAGGTATTAAAGCGGGCATTATGTGCGGGATAGGGCAGTAGTATGAGCATAAAAGATTGTAAGGCTAGAGTAGCCGCAGCTATGGAAGGTGCATCCGACGAGGAAGTAGTAGCAGCATTTAAAGAAGCTGCCCGCATTGTTGAGGATACTAAGGGAAAGGCCACTGAAGAGATAATTAAGGAACTAGATTCACTCTTAGAAGCTTCTGCACTTGAGAAGAAAATAGAAGTACGTAATAGAGCTTTAAATGAACTGGCCAAAGTAAATATGAAAAACTTTGTTGCTCAGTTTGATGATCCCACAGAGGGTTTTGAGGCCCTACTCGTAGGTGTTAATCGTGTTAAAGGGGGAAGCCGTAATTCTGTAGCAGCAACACAGGAAGCCCTAAAAGAGGCTTACCTAAGCTCGTATGTGAATGACCTAGATAACTTAGGTAGAGCTACGTTTGATGCATACACTTCTGGTGTCTTAGATGACGATATTGTTCGTGCACTATGGGATATAGATTTCCCTGAACGCTTACAGGGGATGAACCCCGAAGCTGTTAAGATAGCTAAGGTGATTAACAAACACCATGAGCGCGTACGTACTGATGCTAACAAGGCAGGAGCCTTTATCAAGAAAGCCCCTAGCTATGTTACACGTCAAACTCATGACATGGATAAAATACGTAACACACCTAAAACCGAGTGGATGGACGAAGTAGTATCTCTACTGGATTCACGTACCTTTGAGGGTGTAGATAACATAGACGATTTTATGTCTAGTGTTTATGACAACCTAAGCACAGGTATACATCATGGTAGTGGTAGTGTGGCCGGATTCAAAGGTCATGCAAACCTAGGTAAGAAAGTAAGTGCTGAACGTGTTTTGCATTTTAAGGATGCAGAAGCTTACCTAACGTATAGTTCTAAATATGGTAGAGGTGGACTATCAGATAACATCATGTCAGGTATGATGCTCTCCTCTCAGAACACGGCTCTCATGCAGAAGCTAGGTGTAAATGCCGAGATGAACCTAGAAGAAGTTATGACAGCCACTAGCAAGTCATTAAAGAAGAGTGACCAAAAGAAAGCTATAGCCTTTGAAGAGGCCCGTAGGGGTAAACTAGATAACTACTACAAAACAGTGAGTGGACAAACTAGTATCCCTGCTAACCAGCTAGGTGCTTTTACTGGGCAGGTAGTAAGAGGTTTAAACTCTCTAACAATGCTAGGGGGAGCTGTAATATCAGCCTTCCCTGATACTGTATATGCAGCCAGTGAATTACGTTACCAAGGTATGAACTATTTTGAGTCCTATGCTAAAGCCCTCTCTAGTGCTGGTGGTGCGTTAGGTGATATGGCTAAATCTATTGTTAATAGACGCCTGTCACCCCTAACGCCTGAGAAGCGTAGGGTTATGGCTGAGTTAGCTATCAGTTTAGATAGTATGACGGGAGCCTTCCGCTCTCGTTTTGATGCGTCAGGCGACCCATTAAACAGTCGAGTGTCTGATGCTATGCGTACGTTCTTCCGTCTTAATGGTTTAACACTCTGGACTGACTCTATGAGAGGTGGAGCCATTATAGGTATGGCCCAACACTTAGGGGATTTATCGGGTTCTGCTTTCGGTAAACTGCCTAAAGGCATCAAAGATACGCTCAAGCTTTATGACATAGGCGAAGGTGAGTGGGGTTTAATATCTTCAGTAGGTACTAAGACATTTGAAGGTGTCGATGGTAAATTCATCACGCCTGAATCACTAGCTGACATTAAGGACGACGCTATCAAGGCCTACCTTAAAGCTAAGGGTGTTAAGGATACTAAATTCCAGATTCAAAAAACACGAGAAGATTTACAAAGAAATTTTAGAACCTACTACGTAGACCGTAGTCAGTTTGCTGTTATAGAGCCGGATGCTAAGACTAGGGCTATGATGCTCCGTGATACACAGGCGGGTACTGTGGCGGGTGAGTTTATGCGTTCTATTACGCAGTTCAAGTCTTTCCCTTTTGCTTTAGTGCAGCGGGTATGGGGTAGGGAGATATTCGGCAGAGAGAGCAAGCGCAGCTCTGCATTAGCTTTAGCTGAAACAGTTGTAGCCTCTACACTCTTTGGTTACATCTCAATGAGTGCTAAGGACATATTAAAGAATAGAGAACCTAGAGACCCCACGAATATTAAGACGTGGACAGCAGCCTCACTACAGGGTGGAGGAGCTGGTATCTTTGGTGATTTCTTATTCGGTGAATTGAAGCAGAGACACGGGGGTGGTGTCGTAGCCACACTAGCAGGTCCTACAGCATCACAAGCCGATACAATATTTAACCTAGTAGGTAAGGTGAGAGAGGGAGACGAGACCTCTGTTACAGCGGCTTTTAACGTATTCTACAAGAACTACGCGGGGGTGGCTGCGTTGTACTTCCCCCCAGCAGCGCTATTAAATACAGCTTATGCTAAGGCTGCTATGGATAACCTCATCTATTACAACGTAATGGAAGCCTTGGACAGAGGTTATAAGAAGAGAATGGAACAACGAATTAAACGAGAGAATGACCAAGAGTTATTATTTAAGTGAGGATAAGCAATGACTGTTTCATCAGCAATAAGTAGAAGCGATTACGCAGGTAACGGCTCGACAACAGCCTTTGCTACAGGGTTTCGTTTTCTTCAGAATTCTGACCTAAGAGTAATACTAACAGTAGACGCCACGGGTGTAGAGACTGTCCAAGTGGAGACTACCAACTATACTGTTTCAGGTGCAGGACTTGACGCGGGTGGTACTGTCACTATGTTAGTAGCCCCCGCTAGTGGTGAGACCCTAACTATCAAGCGTGACGTCCCGCTAACGCAGGGCACAGACTACGTAGAGAATGACGCCTTCCCCGCTGAGAGTCATGAGGCGGCTTTAGATAAACTCACAATGATTGTGCAGCAACAGAAGGAAGAACTAAATAGAACATTACGTCTTAGCGAATCACAAATAGGTACTGGTCTAACTGTACCCGTACCTGATACTGATAAATTCTTACAGTGGGATAGCGACGGTAACTTAAAGAATGTAGACATAAGTTTACAGGGGGCTCTAGCTGTATCTAGTTTCGCTCAGACGTACTTAGATGAACTAACGGCAGCAGCTACCCGTGCAGTGTTAGAGACAAAAGAAAGTTTTACTGATTTAGATGAAACACCGACCTCATTCTCTGGAGAGGCTAATAAGAGAGTTAAAGTAAATTCTGGTGAGACAGCTGTAGAGTTTGTGACTGATAGCTTCACAGAGCTAGAGGACACTCCAGCTAACCTTACGGGAAGTGCTTATAAAGTAGCTGCGGTTAACGCGAGTGAAACTGCTCTAGAGTTTGTAACCTCTCTGAGTACAGATAACTATGCGTACTTTAGAGACGAGAAGGCCACGGGCACGGCAGGCGGTACTAGCGGAACAGGAAGTAACACACGTACTTTAAATACTACTGTAGTTAATAATATATCAGGATGTAGTTTAAGCTTTAGTCGAGTGACCTTACCAGCAGGTACATACTACGTTAGAGCTGTAAGCCCTGCCTCTAAAGCTAGTAGACATAGGATTACGTTTTATAACACAAGTACCTCTACTACTGCTTTAATAGGCAGTTCACAATTCGCTGACGCGGGAAACTTTACAGTTACATCTAGTACTCTGAATGCCGTGCTAAACGTTACCGCTACACATGTGTTTGAGCTAAGACATTACATTCAAGCGGGCTCTGCTACTACGGGCCTTGGGTTGGCTACTAATGATTCTTTAGTTGAGGTTTATGCCGAATTAGAAATATGGAGATTAACATAATGCGTTATGCCAAGATTGAAAATAATGAAGTTGTGCAAGTTGACTGTAACCCTAGAGAGGGTTTTGTAGAGGTGGATGATTCTATTTGCTGTGGGATGCTGTTTGATGGGGAAGACTTTTCCATCCCTAAACCAGTCCGGCCTACCATACAGGAGCAGATAGAAGCCCTAGAAGCACAACAAACACCCCGCCTTTTAAGAGAGGCACTAGAGGGACAAGCGTATGCTTTAGGCAAACTGTCCGAGATAGAAGACGCTATTCAACTACTGAGGATCCTGCAATGACACCAGCTATTCTACCCTACTTATTGCGGTTATTAGAGAAACTAATACCTGAGGATGAGGCAGAGAAGATAGAGAGGTTACAGACACCGCAGCTGGTACGACAAGCTATATTGGGAGATAAAGAAGCACTAAAGAAACTTGAACAACTGGAAGAAAGAGCTAAGGTGATAGAGGAATTCGATAAAGATTAAGGAACCGAAATGAAACGTGAAACGCTGGTTAGGTTGTTTATTTTAGTAGTTATCGCAGGCTTGTTATTATTTGGACAGGAAGCACCGATGATAAAGTTAGGACATCAATATAACACTAACTTCATTGTAGCTGAGGAAGATGTGAAGGAAGCCTTGAGGGAGTACATGCAGGAGAACCCTACACTGGTTAAAACGCTACGGGGTGCGCAGGACGCTAAGCTCGTAGCTTTCGTAGCACTAATAGCTGAGATTGAGACAGGCCCTTTTATAAATAAAAACATACGTACAACTTACCAGCCCGAAGCAGGTAGTAGTGCTTGGGGTAAGTGGCAAATAACAATGGGACTACTAGAGAATGTGATAGAGGGGGGTCATGTAGATTTTACTGTCAAAGAAATGCGAGCTATAGAAAAGCTGTTAGAGCGTCAAGGTGTAGCTCTATTGGTAGGTGGTAGAGATAGGAAGCTGTATGAATTTACAGGTGAGTATTATGCTATGGCTGATTATTGGGCTGAGTTGTATGGGTATGAATCAGTTGATGCTTTCTTAGATGATTTCGATTACGGTGGTACACTAGGCCTAGCAAATGATAAAGAGTTTCTAGCTCTTTACACTTCGGTAGCTAAGAAGCTTTTAGCTTTAACTCTTAAACAGGCTGATGGTGATTTAGTTGAAGCGGCTGGTATTTGGTATAGCGGGTTAGGTAATAGGGGTCCTAAGATAGAGAAGTATAAAGAGAAATTTAGCAGATTACTAGAGGACAAATATAGTGGGTTCATTAACAAGAGCAAGGTACACTAAAGACCAGTGGCATGAGGTAGTAGCTGGTGCTATCATCACACAGTTCACTCATGTCTTAGGAGCTAGCCGTGTTGTATTCACACAAGCGGCAGCCTCTACCACACCCGAGAGTCCATTCTCATCTACAGTCCCTATCATCAAAGAGACCAATCACATAGGTGACAGTGTTTACTTCTCTGACGTTCCATTAGGCGAAAGTATATATTTCTATCCTATCCATGCTGATGTAGAATTGACAATAGCTAAGGACCGTTCAGCAACTTCTAAAAATCATGCATTATCTAAGGTGTTCCAACACACCTACCCTACCAACCTAGACCAAAGCCTACAGCACATAGACGGGGTAGAGTTAGATTACTTATACGGACGTAACTTACAGATAGATGCATCAGACCCTGAGAGGGCTGTGTGGTCTTTCGGTGATGATGATATATCACCAAGGGCTGATTTAAAAACCTTTCCTACTGTATCCGGTAACTTCTACATAGCATCTTCTAACGCTCTTGATACATCTGTAGAGTTTACATGCAGTACTATAGATGCGTCAGGTAATAGGGTGGTTCTTACGGCCACCACGGACGCGACTAACGGGCAGACGCCTGTACTCTTTGGGACAGGACTGGATATTAACTTTGTGTTTATGTCTGGCGATGATCAAGAGAATTTAGGTGAAGTGTACTTTACAAATGATGGGAACTTTACAGCAGGTAGACCAGACACACCTAGCTCCGTACTGTGTCACGTACCAATAGGATACGGCTGTTCACCCCAAGCTATATTAAAAGTACCTGCTGGTAAGAAGTGTGTATTCGAGAATGTTACTGTGGGTATATCTAGGGATAGTGGTGCTGGCGGCAGTGGTGTATTGCATTGTAATGTAAAGCAGGCAGGACGTAGTTATGTAGTTGCTGAGGAGTGGCACTTACAAACAGGACCACCCTCTCAGTTTGATGTACGTAACTTAGTGTTTGGACCAGAGAGTGAGCTGTACTTTTCTCTGTTTAGTGTGTCAGATACTAATACGAACGTATCAGTGAAAGTGTTGTTTTACTATGTCGATGTATAAAGAGGGGAGGCGTAAAGCCTCCTTATTAGAACTCTTCTTTAGGTACATACTTAACATTGATATTGTTCCCGTCTATCTCTACGAGAGAAGAAGCAGGTACATCTAATGTGCAGTTGTTACCCACACGTCCATACATCTCTTGGCACTTCATGTGGAATGTCACCCTATCCATGTTTACACAACCAGATAGAAGTAGTGTTGCTGTTATGATTAGTACTCTCATCTCTTACCCTACCATGTCTTGATAATGTCTCTGAAGTTATCCAAGTCACTCACGCTACTGACGTCCTTGAAGTCAGTTTTAGTTGACGTAGATAGAGCATCAGCCAATGTTCTAATGTAAGTCCCCTGCTCACCTGAAGGTGAGGGACCAGTGATGTTTTTAAATATATAGTTCCTGATTACAGCGCTATGCAAATCTTTTCTTGCTTTGTTTAAATCAGATGCACTGAAACTTTCGTCCCAAGCCTCCCCGCTGTAGTCAAAGGACACAATGGAGTTACCAAGCTTAGCACCTAGTAGCAGGCCCTTCTGACCTACCATAGTTCCCATGAAAAATTCTACTTGCATATTAATCCACCTCAATCCAATGTATAAACTTTAGGACGTATGTTCACATGCGTGCCGCTAACAGCATTAGCTAACATGTCCTTAACTTCTTCCACTGTTATACGTTCTCTACCCTTCTCCCCGTAGGTTTTAGAGCGGAGTACACACGTAAGGAAAGAGGAGCTAAGGAAACCAGCGTCATGTGCCCATGCATCACTAGGTGCTAGGTTGTTAAAGCACTCCACTATAACACCCCCTAATTCCTTATGAGCAAACGCATGATGTAAGTGGCCTATATCGACATACTTATACTGCGCTTCACCGAAGTCCTGTCTAAACTTAGTAGCCATAACTTCAACAAGTCTCTTAGGCTGACACTTATCAGAGTGATGGGACATAACAAAGGTATTACCCATACGGTAGGCTGTATAAACGCAAGTATTATCGAGTATGGTTAGACGTGGTTCTTTCTCATAGAGATTTTGTAGTAGTTCCACCATCCAGAAATCGTTAGCCCTGCTATGATTCCCTTGGTTGATGATGACATCCACATACTTAAACTTAGATAAAGCATACTCTACGATAGAGCGCATGATACGAGTATAGATATGTACCATCTTACGGTAGCGTGTATCTATATCTAGGTCATGCCCAGACATAGCCGTCTTGCCTACTACATTCTCATAGTGAGTAAAGTCACCCATGTCCTGAATAACACACCGCTCGTACTTACCTACTGCCACTCTATCCATAAGCGCGTGAAGGGCCTTACATAACTCTGCCTCTGCTATCTTCAAGTCGAAGTTGTGGCCTGTCTCTTTACTGTAAGCAAGCATACCTATGTGAGCGTCACCGATATTAAACCAAGGAACTATGTCTGTATTAGCACCTTTAATCTGAGGACTGGTGGTAGGTTTAATTTTAGGTAGCTCCTCCATCATAGCATCGATAGCTATCTGCATTAACTTGAGACGCTGCTCAGCGCTGAAGCTGCGCTTAACCCATCGTAGTTTTTTATCTCCTACATCATCCTCTAGTGTGGATGTACCACTAAGTGAGCCAGCACTCTTTCGAATACGGGCTAGTGTCATATGAATATTACGCTCACTAATACCTAATAGCTCACCAGTTTTAGCTGCACTCTGTCCATTATCTAAATGTGCTTGTAAGATCTCCCTTTGTCTATCGGTCGTACAAGCCTCCATAAACAAGGGGTCGTTATAATCTATCTTCACGGGGTACTCCTTAAGTGATTTAAAGTGTATTATTCTACTCGTTAATATGCAGGCTGACTTCCCTAGCTATATCAGCTAAGTACTTACCTAGTGTGTCGTTCTCTACAACTACAGTTTTAACACCATCAACGTTAACATAGTCGCGGCTGTCACCTTCAAAAGTGCAGCCGTCTCTCCTGATATGAACAATCAGTATATTTTTAATACCGACTTTATCAGCTAGTGGTTGTATTTCATCAGGGAAACCGCCATCACTGAAGAACACCAACCCTTCAGGTAGGGCATACGCTGCTAGTTTACCAAATGTATTATCACCAAAAGTCGGCTTAATGACATTCTCTGATACATGGATAAGGGCGTCACGCTTGGATAGGCATATATCTCCCAGTGTGTACATAGGGAGGTCTTTAACCCAGACACACGCAGACTCTTCGTATGTCTTGTCATCACACTTATCATCATAATGCTTTAAGAAATCCTCTACTGCTATCCCGAGAAAATCAGCAGTGAGTTTAATCAAAGATGTTTTCATTGACGCATGTGTGCCATTGAAGTATTCACAGCAAAACGATGTAGCTAAGTCTTTACCTGAACGAGCGGGCCCATTGAATATTACAACTTTATTAGGTGTATCTTTTTTAGGTAGGCCCACAGCAGGTCCCTCCTCTAAATCTAACTCTATTTGTTTAGGTCCACCTACATACACCACCTCTATATGAGGGTAGTGCTCTCGGATGTAATCACATACGTCAGCATCATCATCAACCCATTTAACTACCTCGTCGTAATGTGTGTCTATCCACGCATATTTGAATTCAACAGGGTGACGGCAGTCGTTTGTATCGCGTTCTATGATGGCGTGCGGTTGATAAAGACACATGTCTACTAGCCAGTGTCTAGTCCCAAACTGTGAACTAGTTAATATAAATACCTCCGCCAATGCCTCCTCTATATCTTCTTCATAGTATTCACATGTGGGCAGCTTCCCCCCATCCCTGTTAACAGCTACCTGCCACTTCAACCAGCTCTCTGTTTTAGATTTATCTTCAGGTATAAGATGGTCAGCACAGCTAGAATCTCGTAGTGTTCCATCTAAATCGTATACAATAATTTTCATTTGAATATCGCCTTTAATATTAAATGCATAGCGCTGTACTCTAGCCAACGCTCGTGTCCCTGCTCTACATATATACACGTAGTCATATGACTACTTAGCTCAAACTGCACCTTAGTAAACCTCGTGGGCACTGGGTAGTACGTACTGTAGTCAGTTAGAGTCACGTGTTCTGGCACGCCATCTACATGACGCCACTTGTGTGTCCCGTCCTTAAAGATGAAGAGTCTATCCATTTCTTGTACTTCCTATTTACATACCACCACAATACCACTGCTCAGTTCTATCTCTGTCCCTGATTCAGTGCACTTCTCAGCGAAGATTTCAAGGATATACTTAGCAGTGTCTACACCGCCATATGTATAACCTATGCGCTGCCCCCTAGTCAGGCCCTCTGAGTAGGCCTGCGTTAAAGCCTCATCGTAATCACCTTGAGGTATACATATAGGGTTGCGGGGGTCATATGTTTCAGCATCAACATCTGCTACCACCATAAGCGCGGCTACAGCTAATGCTATAATGCACCCTGTTTTAATTATCACTTTGTCCATACTTCTTCTCCAAGTGTTCATTGAATATTGCTACACGCTCAGCAGGGTTCTTTCCTTGCTTGAGGTTTAAAGTAGCAAGTGTTTCATTTTGTTTAGTAGCTTTAAGCTTACCAAATTCAATACGTTCTCTCTCCTTTGGTACGGCGTCCAACGTACATCCTAACTTCTGACTAAGGGTTACATCAGCGTGACATGTCTTACATAGCTCCCTGATATCCTCGAAGGTTACAAATAGCATACGTTCTTGCCACTCAAGAAACTCTTCGTAGTTATCAAAGCCTACACCACCATGTATGTGGTCCACCTCTAACCAACTAGGTGGATACCACTGCTTACACATCTCACATTCCCTAAGCCTCTTAGTGCGCGCTGTTAGTGCACAGCCTATAGGTAGGTGTAAGGCACTTGCTGCTACAGGTGTGGGTGTTTCTCGCTGAGCTACATACCTGTGCTTAATGGGGTGCCTACTCCATATCCTACGTATCTGCCCTCGCAGCCAGTTGAGATATTGCTTCTCCCCTTTCCATAAGTCAGGTACGTCTTTCCACGGTTTACCTACCATACTTTCCCTCCATCCTCTTGTCTAGCTTTACGCTGGTGGTCAGGACGTATAAGGTTATACTCCATCTTCTCTATGATGATGCGTTGAATAGGGAACCCTCTATCCTCTGCTGCTTCATAGGCCATCACAACTAAGCGTTGTAATTGATAAGCACTCACTTCATTACCACGATGTAGCCACACATCACCAAGTAACATAAACATCGAAGCTAGACGCTCACTCATTAGCTGTTGGTATTTGTAATGAGTCTCTAACTTATCAGGCCATTCAGCTCCTAAGATACTTAGTGTATCCAGTCCACGTATCACTACATCTGCCAGCTCAGTAGCTATCATTGGGTATTGCGGTAGCTTATCGTCCATCAATCCCCTACGTAATCCAGTAGTAGCTTCTCCTAACTCCTCACCGAGTAGGATGACATCTTGTGCAAATGTGCGGGGCTTATCTCTCCACCCCATGTACAAGTTCTGTTGTGCTACTGTCGGTTGTAAGTCCTTTAAGAAAGCAATCAATTCCATACTTAATCTTCCCATTTGTTTTTTAAGGTTAACGTCTCACCTTCAGTTAGTGGTTTAAAATCACCCTGCATCCACGTACAACTCAACTGGCCCATTGTATACCTAGTGTCGTTAGACCATAGTACAAACCCATAACCAGCTTCCTTAAAAAGGACTATAACATTTTCATCAGAGCTTACTGCTACCAGAGGGTAGCCTACAGTCTTAGTATCTTGTTTATTAATGTATTGTTTTGCATTATGTGTGGTTATGATTGTCATATCAGTCTTCACCCCATTTAAATCTGACATCTTGATACCTGCGTAAGAACAGTAGGTTAGCTGTCTCTACTAACATCTCCTGCCATGTGAGGTGGGTAGTACCGTCCTCTGACATAACACCATCTGGGTACTTACTCTTATATTCCTTGGCTACAAACTTAGCCATGTCATACTCAGTGATGTATTGCTCGATAGCTTTGGTAGCTGTCTTAATACCGTAGCCGCGCTTACCTTTAGTACCTGATAGACCCTTGATGTTGTCTATCCTGTCACCCATTAACATCTGAATGTATAAGTTACGGCACGCCTGTAAGGGAGTGACATACTCTACACCTTTTTTAATGCTACCTAGTCCTAATTGATAGCCGGATATAGTACGTAAGTCCTTATCACCTGAAGCCACGATAACACTACCTTCGTTATCTCTAGCTGCCTGTGCTACGGAGTCATCAGCTTCCATACCTTGACACACCTTAGCTCTGAACCTATCTATCATGAATTGTCTGCACTCATCGTAATAGACTGGCTTCACCATCTCCTTGCGGTTACCCTTGTAAGCTTGGATAGTGGCATCTTCATTACGCCACAAGGTAGAACCCTTAGTTAAGTACCAAGACTGAGGAGAGTTACGGGTAGCATTCTTAATGAGCAGTCGCTTCTGCTTCAGTATCATCTCGCACTTATCGAAATCCTCTATCCAATCTAGATAGTCAAGGTTTACTACCTGCGCTGCTAGGTGTGGGTGTTTTTTACACCACTTGTTGTATTCTGCCTTACCCTTGCCATGGAATAAAAGTTTACCTCCCTCGCCGTAGGCTATAGGTTCATGATGTTCTACAGCAAAGCCTGCTGCATACACAAACATATCCGCATCTACTAGAGTGCGGCACTCCCTCCAAGGGAGGGCGTCACGTGGGGGTACATCAGATAGAGGTTGCTCTAAATCATCCATGTAAGGGAGTGGGTTTACTAGCATACTCTACTCCTTGGGAAGTATTTCCCACTTACCATCGCTGTTAACAGCATGGTGTGTATCACTGAGTGATTTCTTTTCTATGAATGCCTTAGCTTTGTCTTCACTGAAGAAGTACTTCGGCTTACCGTCTTGTCCTAATGATTTATCTTTAGACATCGGCTACCTCCTCTTGTAGTACATAGTAGTACTTAGATTTTACATTACACTTACCAGACTTTTGCATTCGTTGTACTACCGTCTGCACTACGTTAGGTGGTAGTGATGTTAGCTCTACTAGTTCATCTGTGCTAGCCATACCGCGCTCTCTAATGAAGCGCTCTATCTGGTCAGCACGACTTGTGTACGCATGCTCAGGCTTATGTAGGCTATATTCCCCACAGCCTATACGGTATAGAGCTAGGTTGTGTTGCTGGTTGTGATATACATTCTGAAGTACAGCGCGTGCTACTTCTATCTCCACATCTAACACTCTAGCTATTAGCCCCGATGTAAATATCACGTCTGGATTACTACGCATAAATGCCAGTAGCGTAGGTACTCTGTTTACGTTATATGTCTTACCCATGTTATTCTCCTACTGATTTTAATGCTGCTTCTGGATAAATCTGAACACTACCAATTTCAGTGTTTGACTCAACGCTGTACCCGCGAGGTGTCAGTGTAGTGCTATAGTAACCAACAACTTTACCTGTCCATGATGAGCCTTTAATCTTTGTAACTTCATCGCCCAACCCCCACGTTGGGTTTTCAAATACAACACCCATGCTATTCTCCTTCATCTATCTCTGAACGCCTGACTGTAACCTTTAGGTTGTAGGCATCGTGTTTGTCTCCAATAAAAGAACCCCTCACAAGGAGGGGCTACCAAGGTATATCGTCATCGAAGGGGAAGTCCTCATCAGTAACTTCCGGTATCGGTGTACGTATAGTTAGGTCCAGCTTAACTGGTTCCCATGGTGGAATGTCAGCGGTGCTGGTATCACTCGTCTGCTGCGTCAGAGTAGATTGTTTCGATTCCATCTTTAACGTAGTTATCTCCCTGTTCGAGAAATCGGGCAGTCAGATAATCTAGATACATTAAGTAAATATCCATCTTCTCTGAAGTAGGTGCCTCTAACTTCATCGTGTCAGTCTTGGCTGGTAACTTGATAGCTTCCTTCTCTAGCATAGCGCCTAGCACTTTGATAGCTTGCTCACGTGCAAAGCCTAGCCCTGCTCGTAAGTCTTTCTCTGCCCAGTTTGTTTCTCCCTTGGCTGGTGCTTTGGCCCCAGAGCTACCCTTGCTAGGATATGAGTTACCGCCTTTAGTGCTACCACCCCCATTACCACGAGAGTTGCCACTGTCAGTAGAGCGAGAGCTACGAGATCCACGGGAGTTTCCAGCGTCATCATCACCACGACTGTTACCACGGCTACCGTTACGACTACTGCGGTTAGCGCCGCGTGTCTTAGGTTCTACTAAGTCAGTGATTTCTAGAGAGTCCAGCACCATATTTAGGAACTTTCCATTTTCCTCAGCATCAAAGGTTATAGTACTGCCTTCCCCAAACTTAGGGGCTTCACTTCCCATACCGAATAAGTCCGTACTATTCTCATTAGTATCTTCCACCTTAACACGATAGAAAGTACCGCCATTACGTGTAGGAGTTGATAGAATCTCTAGTACTTTTCCTTCTACAAAAAATGTAGTCATATTATTTCTCCATTAATGATGAATAATCAACACCTTCCATTCGGATAGGTGGTATTGCTGTTACTACAATCTCACCCCCATCTATGTCTACAACTTCTGCATCATATTGTGATGGTTGGAAATGTAAGTCACCCCCTCCCCAGTAGTCACCAGCTTGGTAGCCTACACCGAGAGGTACATTGAACTGTAAGTCATACACTGTGTCTAAGAATTCGTACACCCACCAAAGGAATGTCCACTTACTTATCTCGTATAGTTCTTCCAGTTCGTCTTCAGGACTCTCCGCTATCACTGAGTCATGCACAGTGTTAACTAAGAAAGTCTGCATTTCTTTACGCTTGATTATGTGCCATGTAGCAACGAGTGCTATAGGTATAATCTCTGCTGTTGCTAAGTTCTGT
>Ga0180437_10005564_pt1 | contig 17177 bp, 13 predicted proteins | sample SS_ome_4_FD_132410 | JGI IMG/M metagenome (GOLD analysis project Ga0180437, IMG submission 132410) | Hypersaline lake sediment archaeal communities from the Salton Sea, California, USA - SS_3_D_1 metaG | ecosystem: Environmental > Aquatic > Non-marine Saline and Alkaline > Hypersaline >... | reverse complement strand
GCCCGAGATGCAGACGGAGGGCGAGAATTTTGGTACTGACATTCAGTTATGCCGCAAAGCAAAGGCTGCGGGTTTTAAAGTGTGGTGTGATACTTCGATAGTTGTGGGCCATATGCGAAACGAACCGGATATAATAACACCTTATAACCGTAATACCTATATCGCTCAAAACGCATTGAAGGGGCAGCTTTCTGAAGATTGGGTTGTTGATCGCTGGATGGAAGAATATAAGGCCGACGTAAAGGAATACACGGGGCTGAGTGACGAAGAAATTATTCAAAAAGCTTATGTGTATGACGATGAAAACCGCAAAAAAATCCACGATTACGACAGCCTCGAGGAATATTACAAAAATATCGGTATCGCACAGCTTTGCCGGCAATGTTATTTTCACAGCCAGCCGAGGGTTGCACTTGAGGGGCTAAATCTTCTGGCGCAGTTCAGACCCGGGCGTAAATATTATGGGGTTGATTACGGGTGCGGTTCCGCCCCGATTGGGTACGAACTGTTGAGGCGGGGGTATCGTGTGGACTTTATAGACATCGACGGTGCCGCAGCCTATGAGTTTTTAAAGTGGCGCATTGCAAAAAGTGAGTTTAAAGACCGTGCTGGTTTTAAGGTTTCTGGGCCGTATGAGTTTGCGTTGTTTATGGATTCTATTGAGCATTTTGCGGATTGGGAAACCATTCTTGACAATATTATAGGAAGGATTGTGGAAAGGGGCGTATTGTTCACAAACTTCTTTTCGAACCGTGATTTTAAAAATCCAGAGCATGTAAATATGAATCATGGCAAGGTGATGGATTTTTTAATTAGCAGACACATGGTTCCGAAGTCTGACGGGATATGGATAAAGGACGACAACTTCATGGGGCCGATGAACACTAAAACAGACAAGAGAGGTAAGAAGAAATGAGTATTTTAAGACGTTCTGTCCTGTATTACAAATACCCGAGCGGTGTTTACAGGTTCCCTGGATGGGCGATTACGACAACGACACTTGGCACTTGCCTTGAGCCGTTTAACATTGCCGACCAATGGAACCCCGGTAAGAGCAAGGCGGATTTCGATTGCTCTGACATTATGGCACGGGTGGACGAGCTTAGGCCGATTGATGATCGGATTGATTGGAAGCTTATGTCCGGTGGCGACATAATGCCCCTGGGCGGTGGAGACCTTTTGCCGAGGGTATATCGTAAGGACGGAAACAACAGGGGTAGTTCATAATCTTATGGGGGTGTGAAGCACTTAATTCGCGCAGCCCTATCCTGCGTGAGCCCCCGCTCAAATTATGCGACGAATAATTAATTTTATAGTTTGGGTGATTGTGTTTCTCGAAATAACGGTTGCGTTTCCGTTTCTTATAGCTCTTACATGGTGCAGGTGGACCGAAAGAAAAGAGTCTAATTTTTGGTCGGGTGGTCATAAATGAACACGCTTGAACGCAGGGTATTAGAGTTAATAGGGGAAGATCCGGATAACCCCGATGTGTTTACAGACGATTCCACGGGGATGGCGCAGATAAGGGATTCCCTTAACGATGCGATTCAAGAAGTCTGCATGCTTACTGGGAGTCACCGGAGAAAGTTTTATGTGTCTCTCCAGGAGAACAAGAATTTCTATCAAGTGACCTCCGACAGGGATTATTTTGCATATCCGGTTTCGGTGTGGCTCACGGGTATGAAGCGGAGGCTTGTCCAGGTGGATCTTCCGTATCTAACGCACCTAAATTACAGGTGGCTTTACGACACCGGAAACCCGCTGAGATATTTTCTAATTGGAAGCGATAAGATTTGCGTTCATCCAAAACCGGCAAGCGACTCGTATTCTCTTGAGATCGATGCGATTGCAATTCCCGAAAGATACACGCTGGACACCGACAGGATTAAAATCAGGGACGAATATCAGTGGGCGATTGTCAATTACGCTGTCAGTGAATACTGGGCTGGTGTTGGGGATGCGGAGTCCGCAACGGATTATTTCATGCGCTACTTACAAAAGCTTGGGATGATTGATCTTTATCCAGCATCGTATGAGCGGCGCTATGAATCAAAAACGGTGAAAAATGAATTGGAGTGATCACCTTACAAGAATACGCCGGTTTTTAAGGGACCCCAACGGAAACATATGGTCTGACGAGTATTTATTAAGGATGTTCAATGACGAGCAAAATTCCATCCAGACAAACATTGGTCAGGTAGAGGATGCCCGCGTTGTTATAATCCCGCCACATTATCAGATGGCGTATTTCTGGGATTGGGAATGGCCCTATAACGACCATGCAGACGGGGAGGTTTTTCAGCCCGGGTATTACGATGATGGACACTACTATGTTACCACAAACATCTGGGAACATGAACACCTTGATATAGTAACACCCACAACACCATCATACGGTGAGTTTTACACGCAGCCCTGGGAAGTGTGGTGTGTTTCAACTCCCTGCGAGCCCCCTGCGGTTTCTTTCCCGGACGGATTTTACAGGGCCAAGTTTGTGGCGTGGGACAGAAAACCGCTTGAAGCAACGACATTAAAAGAACTTCAGGATTCAGATATAACGTGGAAAACGCGGCAGGGCGATCCCGTAAGCTACTATCGCGACGAGAATCTTTCAAACAATCATTATCTGTATCCACTTCCGAGCTCGGTGTCCTGGAAAGAATACCGATTGTGGACAGAACTGGTTACGGATGGTGATTTTAACAGCGCTGAAAACTGGACGCTGGGGGATGGTTGGTCGATAAGTGGCGGGGTCGCCAGTTCCGACGGGACACAATCGGCGGCTTCGAATTTGACCCAGAGCGCAATATTGACCGATGCGACAAAGTACAGGATTGAGTTCACGGTATCCGGATTGACTGCCGGCACAGTTAAAGTATACGCGGGATCGGGCACTGCCGGGACTTCCCGTTCAGCAGACGGAACCTACACTGAATATTTAACCTGTGCCACCAGTACAGATTTCATTATTGCGGCGTCATCGACATTTGTCGGGAGTGTAAGTAATGTTTCGGTCAGAGCCATTACTTATGATGTGGCCACCATAGATACCGATCCAGACGATTCAGATTACGGAACCACCACTTTAGATGTTGACGATAACCTGCTTGTTATCTTTGATAAGAACACAACTGACCTTGCTGACACTACTGACGAATCGGTTTTCCCGAAATACTTTCACAAGTTTATTGAATATGGTGTGGTTTCAAGAGCATACGGGGCAAACACGGACGGAAGAATAAGGACGCTTTCTGATTATTGGGCTCTGCGTAAAGATGTTGGCATAAAGACCATGAAAAGGTTTTTGGCAAGAAGGCGCATTGATAGAAATTACAGACTTCAACCGGCATGGCCGAAACCGATACGGTCAAGAAGTCACCCGAGACTGCCGAGTGAGTATCCTGAAATATGATAATATTTAAACCTCTTGGCTCTTTGGATATTACCACCGATCCCTGTGATCTTCCAGATGAGGGAATGCAGCGGTGCAAAAACCTTCGGCTTGACGAGAACGGTGTTTTAAAAATTCGGGATGGGTCTTACAAGTTAAACAGCACTGCCCTCTCCGGCACGATGGATTTCATAATAGAGCAGGGCGGGAACAGGTATATATTGGGTGGGAAGTATATATATAAAAATGAGTCTTTAATTGCGACGGGGATACAGTGTTCTGATCCCGCGTTTTCGCCAGCAGCCGGTGAGTATGCAGCTGCTCAGAGCGTTGAGATAACATCGGACACCGTTGGAGCGACGATTTATTATACTCTTGATGGGACGACACCATCAGAGGCAAGTCTTAAATATGTTTCTGCAATATCTGTGCCACTATATACAACCGTAAAGGCTGTTGCCGTAAGGGACGGGTTTTTAGATTCTGATATTACGGTAGGCTATTACAGTTCGACAACCCCCGGCACGTTGGTTACGGAAACCGATGCCAGCACGGTAATAACAGAAACAGACGACAACACACTGGTAACAGAGGGAGCACCTTAATGGCTAACGTAGCATTTTCAGATCTATCTGAATTAACATCATTGGCTGCCGGCGACCTGTTAATGGTAACAGATGACAGTGAGGCCGCTGCGGAAAAAAGTAAATATATACAGATGTCCACGTTGCGGGATTATTTATTAATAACGGGTAGTTTTATAAGACCGCAGTTTGTATATAAAGATGCGGATGAGATATATATCGGTGCAGGGTGGTACGATGTGGCGGGCAAATATGCAGGGTGGACATCTCAATTAACCGAATCATTTTCTGGTCTTTCTGCAAATACAAGATATTATATATATCTTGATCATTCCGCAATTACTTCAGGGACGGCAATCACGGCAACTGAAATTATTTCTTCGTCTACCGCGCCTTCATATTCGCATACTTATCGTGGATGGTACAACGGAAGCGACAGGTGTATATTTTCGATATTAACGGACGCGAGTGGAAACGTAAAAGAGTTTTACCATGATGGGGATCTTGTGACATATGCCGATCGAATTACTGAATTGTCCGGTGGGACATCTTCAAGTTTTTCCGATGTTGATATGGCGAGTTCTGTTCCAGCTGTGTGTACGAGGGTTTTGGTGTCTGCCAGAACCACAAGCGGCAATTCACAGGAGGCCATTATTTATTGGCGTACAAACGGTCAAACTGGTTCAACTGGACATTTTATGGGACATCATTATCGAGCATCTGGTTATCCGATTTATGTAAATCAGCAATTAGATGTAATTACAGATTCATCACAGATTTTTGAATATAAAATAGATTATTCAGCCGGGAGTGCTATTTCTCTATATGTTTATGTTGATGGTTGGTATTTTCCAGTAGGAATGTGATATGGGTTGGTCAGCGGTACAATATTCTCCGTATAATTCCACGGTGGATTCAATCTTTGCGCTAAATGGTACTTACCGAAAGCGCATTGACGATGATGAGGTTTTTGATTGGGGGATAGCAGCCCCCGATGTTCGTCCTATTTTGGCGGTGGGCTCTTTAACGGGGTTGACAGGAGATTACGACGCAAAATACACATGGGCCCGAAAAGAACGAAATGTTGTTGTTTATGAATCGAATCCGAGTTACGGGGCGAGTGCAGCGTGTACTTTGGCAAACGAGAGTCTTCAAATTACGGTTACAACGCCACCGGACAGCCAGATAAATGCGATTGGGTTTTATAGAACGTCTGCCAGTGGGTCTACATATAGTTTTGATCAGTATCTTAATTATGTAAACAGGGATTATGCTTGCACGTATGATTGGGAAAACGACGCTGATTATTTATCCCTTGGGACAGATTATTACAGATTTACAGTGGTTAATAATGAAGACAATACGGAAGACTGTTTTACCTGGGAGATTTATCGAAACCAATACGCGGGAACTGACGATACTCGCACGATGACCTCCGCTGCGGATAATATTCTTTATATCGATTCTGACACGGCTGACACTTCTCTGGGGAGTTCGGTCGCTACCGATCACGACCGTCCTCCGCTGGGGTCTTATGTTGCCGGTCCTTCATTTAATGGAACTATATTTATAGTTAAGGATAATAAATTATATTTTAGCAAACCAAAGTTTCCAGAGTATTTTCCATCGACTTATTTTGTGGATGTGAGCTCAAGGCAATACGGTGGGCAATGTGTCGTGATGTTTGACAAACAGCCCTATTATTTAACTAAAAACAAAATATATTATATATATGGGACTTCTGCATCAGATTGGATTCCTATGGAGACCGCAGCCAAAACCGGAACGGAAAGCCAGAACGGTGCGCTTGGTGTTGAGGGTTATGGAATATTTCATGTGGGCTCTGATGGGGTTTATCTATTTACGCCTACGACGGATTATAAACATGGTTCGGACCTGAAAATAACGAAACCGTTTGACATTGTTTTCAGGGGTGAGTCAAAGAATGAAGTTTCTGCGGTGGGCGATCTTTCAACTTCGTGGTTGGTTTATTTTGAGAACAAGGTGTATTTCGGATATGCGGGTGAAAACGATACTTACCCCTCAAATATCATTGTGTTTTATCTGGATGACAAAAGAATTGGATATTACACAAGGGGCGAAGAAATTCATCATGTGTGTCCGGATCATTATAACGGCAGACTTCTTGCGGTAGACGAGAACGGTTACGCCTGGGAAATCGAATCAAAAACCGTTACGACAGACCAGGGGGTTGCGATATCGTGGGAATTGGAGAGCAAGGAATTTACCTTACAGACGAGGAGGCATTTTCCCAGGTGGGCAAAGTATGATGTTGACGCTTCTGAAAGCACATCTGTGACAGGGTACGTGATGCTTGATGGATCGGAACACCAGACACATACTTTAACCGATTCGAGAAAAACAAAAAGGCGTTTAATAACAACCGGAAACGGACGGCGGATATCTCACAAGATAAGCGGGTCTGGTCCGGTTCAAATCAGGATGGTAGAGAGCGAATGAACATTATACCTTATGTGGAAAGTGATGGGGCCTATTCCCTTCCGGACCATGTAATGCGGAGCGTGTTTAAAATTATGGTGCATTACGGTTTGGATAAGGTAGTTTTCTATACCGGCGGAATGGACGAGGACGGGTTTTTACGGTTTATCAAGTCAAAGCAAAATGTGGTTCATACGATTTGGGAAGAGGATGGAATTAGTATGATTGCGTGGTTAAACGGTTTTGGTGTTAATCATGCGTTTGCACATTTTTGCTGTTTTCCAAAGACGTGGGGCAAGAATTCCGTTGTGTTGGGAAGGAAAAGTTTAGACTATTGGTTTGGCTTTAAGAAGGACGACGGGCAACCCGTGTTGGATGTCGTTTTGGGGTTTACACCAGCATATAATAAAAAGGCTGTTTCTTATATACAAAGGGTAGGGATGACAATAATGGGCACTATTCCTGGTATTCGGTGCGGGGCTGAAACAGGAATGGTTTTTAGTTATACCACAAGAGAGGGTTACAATGGGTGACAAGGGTGGAAGCGATGCCGGCAAGGACGCGGCCAAAATTGCTAAAAAGCTTTACAAACAGACAAATCCTGCGCGTCAGATGATACTAAATCAGGGGACTAATTTTTTACAGGGCGGTTATGATCCTGCAACAAGCCCCGTTTGGGACCCGACAAAAGACGTAATGGAAGGGCAGTACCAGAACGCACGGGAAAATCTTATTGCAACGATGCCAACCGGGGGAATGTTGAGCGGTGAGCTTGCTGATTTAGAGCGTGGGCGGGCAATGGATCTTTCTCAGCTTGCGTCTAATATTGCAATGGACGAATACAATAAAATTTACGGGGCAGCGATGGGGGCACCACAAACGTCATTGGGCGGGCTTTCAAGCATTGCGGGTTCTCAAGCAGCGGCACAGGCGCAGGAAACCGCTGGTAAGTATGGAGCGCTTGGGGACATCGGCGGTGGGCTTGGTTTGATGTTTGGCATGAAGGGGTAATAATATGTCAGCTTTAACAGGTGGTGCAGGAATGTTTGGCAAGCTTCTTCAGGGGTATGCTCAGGGGAAGATGTTTAAGGAAGGAAAAGACGAAAGGCTTGTCGGCGAGAAATTAAAGCAGGATCTTATAAAATTACAGATTCAAAAAGAAAAGACGGTACAGCAACAAAACCAAATGAAGTTGCAGTTTTTGAATCAGTATTTTCAGCAACAGGGTCAAAAAGAATTAGAAGAATCAAAGCCAAAATCAGAATCCACTCCGATGGGAGAATCTTTTGGCGAATCTTCGGGGGGTGTTTCTGGTAAAATTGCCGATCAATCTTTAGCCAATATGGACCCGTTTATAGCTGAATTTCTTGGTTTTGGCGGGGCACAACGCGCTGCAACTACGCAGAAACATTATGGCGTTATTGAAGAACAGGCAGAAAAGCGATATGAGCAGCAAAAAAGAGCCAATGATTTAAGAGAACGTGCGTTAACAGAAAGTGTTGCTGGCTTTACAGAAGAAAAAATACCTGGGGTTGGCACTGTAAGAAAACCATACACAAAGGTTGGGGGTGTTAAGCCGTATCTTTCTGAGCCGTCACAAAAAGACATGCCAATTCCTGCATCCGATATGCCTTTATGGGTTCATCCTGATACCCTTTCAAATCCGCAGGTTGGGATGACTCCCAAACAAGCCGAGACTGCTGGATTCAAAAAGATGTCAACCGGTCAAATTGATGCCGTTAAAAGCTTTGGAACTGTTGAGGGTGTTCTGGGGCAGGTTGAAGGCTTAATGCAAAAAGTTTTCCCGACAGAGGAATCAAGCCTTGGAAGGGTTTCTGGTGCAATACAGCGTCAGGGTGGTGCATCTTTACAGACGAACATTGAAGCATCAACATTAGATAGTTTAATTAATGGTACGCTGGCACCCATTGTCAGATCGTTGGGAGAAAAAGGAAATTTAAGTGATACGGATATAAAGCGTGCGAGGAAATTATTTCCAAATCTTACCGACAGGGCAGATGTTGCATGGCGGAAATTATCTGAATTGAAAGACTTAATTTCAAATGCAAAGCGAGCGCGACTTGGTGTTGAAACGATTCCGCCATCTGTTGCAAACCAATTAAAAGAAGGCGTACAAACCCAGTTTAAGAACGGTCAGGTGTGGACATTACAAAACGGAAAACCCGCGAGGGTTAAATAATGGGTGAGTGGGACGTTGTAAAAGAAGAAAAGATTCCGGAAGAATGGCAGGTTGCTGGAGAAACTCCCATAGGCCGTCCGGTGAGCACAATAACGGGAAAACCGCTTTTAACGTCTATGGAAAAAGTTGGTGCGGTTGGTGAGGGTGCGAAAGAATTTGCGAGAGCTATGCCCGCTGCTGCTGGAGATGCTGCGGCGACTCTTCTTGCAGAAGTGTTAATACCAATACCGGGATCGGGATTATTGCCAAAGGCGGGAGCATATACTGCACGTTTGATTGCGTCTGCACTCGGTTCTGGTGCTGGTGAGATTGCGGGTCAGGAAATGTTTGGAGAAGAAAGGGATTGGGGCAAGGTCGGAACCGAAGCAGTCCTTGGTCCTGCGGGGGAGGTTGCTGGATCCGGATTAAAAATGGCTGGCAAGGGGTTGATGCATCTTGGCAAAGAGTTTACAACGGGTGGAAGAGCAACAACCGAATATTTACGAAGGAAAATAATTAAAGATACGAGTGAACGAGCGGTCAAGTTTATAAAGGATCTCGCTCCCGAAGAAGTTAAACGAGCCGGGGCAAAGATAGGAATTGACGATCTGGGGGTGTCGATTAAAGAAGCGTTTAGCGAGGGCAAGGTTATTTATAACGCATACAGTGATTATATAGACAACATGGCGAGAGCGGGCATGGGGGGACAGCCCGGGAAAGTTGTTTTAGATGATACATCACAGCACCTTGGAGACATAAGCAAGAATTGGAAAGATGTTTATGAGGGCATAGAAAGCACCTTTGGCTGGACAAAAAACATGAAACAGGCCAAGGTGTTGAAAAGTCTAATTGAGGACGAATCTGTAAATCCAGAGGATTTGAAATCTATGCTTGCGATGTTTTGGAGAAAGGGCAAAAAGAGTGATTGGGCCAATCTTACAGAAGCAGAGCGATCAGCCCGAGAAAAACTAAAAGAAACCATTGTGGGCGACGTTTCCAGGGCAAATCCTGCGGCCAAGGGGTTGAGGGAACTTGGGGACAAACACTGGGGGGCAGTTGCCAATTTTAATCAGGTTGCTAAAATTTACAGGAGGGGTGTCAGGACAATGCCTTCGGGAGACACCTATCTAAACCCGACAGAATTAGCAAATGCTATATATTCAAGCAGAAAACAAATATTGGAAAACAAAAACCTTGGCGAAGAAGTTTGGAAAAAGATGAAGGCTGAGGCGGATTATTATGCAAAGATGGCTCCAAATTGGAGACCCCCGAGTGCTGGTGGGATAGAAACAAGCGCAAGAATTGCTGCGGGTGCGGTGCCATCTATGGCTCTGGCTTTTACTCACCCAGTATTGATACCCGTTGTTGAGGGTTTCGGGTCTGCTTCCGCATGGGCGCTTATGGGTGGTGCGGATAAAAAATTAATAAAACAAGTTGCCAAGTTTGCAGTTAAGCCGGCATTTAAATACGGTGTCCATCTCGGTGGTCGTCAGGTTTTAATGCCATCACACTAATTAACATATAAATATATTTTATTAATTCAGATACGCGAAAGCCTCTCTGCTCCAGGGAGGTTTTTTTATTATGGGCAAATACACAAATGTCGTGCTGGAAGAAAGCTTACTTTTGACCCAGCGGGTTGCATACAACTCAGATGGATATGAGCAATATATCGGGTATGCAAGACCGGGAGCGGACGAAGGTGCTGATGAATGGATCATTTTTCAGCTAATTTATGACACATCAAACAGGATTGTTCAAAAATTGTTTGCTAATGGAAGCAAGGCATTTGATCTAAAATGGACTGCGAGGGCAAGCTATGAGTATAAGTAAAAAAATATTAATTATTTTATTTATAGTTTTGTTTGCAAGTTATTCGTGGGGGGTGGGTTTTTTCAGGTACAATCCCCACACAAACAAACTTGACTATTATGGGGCGTTGAGGTCGTCTACAGTTGCGAACCTTCCAGCAGCATCCAGTTCAAATCAATATGAAATTTACATAGTTACCGATGCTAATGGCAAGGACGACTGCACATCTGGTAGTGGAACGGATGTAAACATTTGCATATCTGACGGCACGAACTGGGTTGATCAGGATGCTGCCGGCGAAGCTTCCGGTGACGTGACAAAGGTGGGCGATTGTAACTCGGGTGATTGTCTCGACGGTTCGTCTGATGGTGGGACATATATAAGACTTTATGATGCTGCTGCCAACTATTTGCAATTAGACGTTACCGGGGCCCTGGGAAGCAACAAGACAATAAACCTAAACGCGATAGATGTTTCTGATTATACTAACCTGGGCGTTGGCGATACCGTTACGTTGTCGGGTGATAACATTACCATCGCAGACGGAGCGATTGCTTCCGCAAAATTAGCAGACGCGGATTTTGGAGATTTTACGGTTTCAAGCGGTTCTGCGACCCTGGATAACGATGTTGTTGCGGCAGCAGAGATGGCTGATGCGGATCATGGGGACGTGGCATGGTCAAGTGGCGCTGCGACAGTTCAGGACTTCACATTGGCGGCAGATGCGGATGCCGGGGACTATGATATTAAATCTGTGGACAAACTTGAAGGTGTGGACACCGGTGTTTATATCGACATGGGGGCTGACACGATTGTCGAAATCGAAGCGGATGGTTCCATTAAACTTCAATCCCCTGATATTATTCAATGGGAAGCGGTTAATGATGCGAACCCCGAAATCAGGCAAGGCGGGGCGGATGCCGAAGAAGTCATTATTCAAACGGTTTTTGATTCAGGGGCGCAAACTGTTGATTATCTTTTAATCCAGACCCAGACCGCTGACGCCACCGCTGACGAAGGGCGTGTCATATTCCAGGTAGACGAACAACAGGTTTTACAGGTGGACGATGCCGGAATTGAGGTGGGTGCCAACGGGGTGGACGGTACGCTAAAGCTTTATTCCGAGCAGGGTGATACCGATTATGGCGTGGTGTTTCAACCCGCTGCGGCCATGACGGAAACAACGACCTATACCCTTCCCGCAGCGGACGGAACCACGGGACAGTATTTATACACAGACGGTTCTGGAGCACTGGCATGGGGAGACCCTTCTGGTACGGGTGGCGACATTACAGCGGTTGGCAACTTTGCCAGTGGTGCAGCCTTTACTGAAGCGGCAACTGCGGCGGGTATATTGTACTTTGAGGGGGCAACTCCAAACGATTATGAAATAGCGTTAGCTTCTGACAATCCCGCGGCCGATTATACGATTACACTTCCGGACCAAACGGGGCATGTGTTGCTTGGTGCAGCGGCAGGGTATTCAGACAATGTGCTTGTTAAAGCAGATGGGGCCACTTCTCATCTAACACAGGCCACAGGTATTACAGTAGATGATTCCAACAACATGAGCGGGATAGGAACGATAAGTTCTGGAGCCATTACCTCAACCGGAACCTCAACATTTGGAACAGCAGCTAACCCCGATGCGTCGGACGGGGCAGCGCTGGGTTCGACAGATGCCGAGTGGTCAGACCTTTATATAGCGGATAGTGGGTATATTTATTTTGGTGACGACCAGGACGTTAGCATTTTACACGATCCGGATACGGGTATAAGAATAAACTCAACTACACAACTACAATTTAGAGATAATGCCATTCATATAGCATCAGCGGCAGATGGTCATCTTGATCTAACTGCGGATACCTCCATTGATTTAAACGGGGCGGTTGTTGCCACGAGTACAATAGCGGCAAGCGGAGCGATCTCTGGAAACAACGTAAATCCAGATACCGCTGATGGGGCAACCCTTGGTACGACATCATTAGAATGGTCTGATGCGTATTTTGCAGACAGTTCTGTTATTTATTTTGGAGCAGACCAGGAAATTACCCTCACACATTCGCCCGATACTGGTCTTGTAATGGCAGATCAGGATTATTTTATGTTCGGATCGAATGAGGATTGGCAGGTTCATTATGATGAAACTACCGACGACAATTTAATGTGGACGACAAGTGCGGTTCAATCTGCTGCAACTACAACGGGAATGTTCCAAATTATCGTTGATGACGGTTCACTTGGAACGACCCCCGCAAACCAGGAAATATTTGAGATTAAAATTGGGTCCACCGAAATATTTAGCGTGGATGAGGACGGTGACGTTACAGCGGCGGGGTCATTGTTAATGGACGAAATATCAGTTGCGGCACAGGACGATCCCTGGTGGCATTTTGACCCATCAACTTCCGGAGAAAGCGATTGGTGGATTGGCACAAATCACGACAGCGAAGGTGACGATGATGACGCGTGGGAAGTAAGACAATCTGAAACCGCTGGAACAAATGTGATGTTTTCGGTTGCTGCATCTTCGGGTGATGCCGTAGTTGCCGGAGACCTTACAATAACAGGCGATGACCTTGTAATGGGGACGAACACTGCGGGAATGATTCTAGTGGCGGACGACACGAATTTCAATCCCGTTGCCGTAAGTGGGGATGCAACAATGGGTAGCACGGGCGCGGTAGCTGTTGGCGACCTCACCATTACCGGGGAGGCACAGGGCGAAATTCTTTATCATAATGGATCTGGATGGGAGTCTTTAGATGTCGGAACTTCAGGCCAATTTCTAAAAACTCAGGGGGCTAGTGCGAACCCCGTGTGGGCATCCGTTACGGCAACCGCTGCGGGTGCTGATACACAAATTCAATATAACAATTCTGGCTCACTTGGGGCAGAGTCGGGTCTAACGTGGACAGCAGCTTCCGACAACCTGAAACTACCCGGGGCGGCGGGTGCTATATATATAGGTGATGACCCCGCTGATGTGGCGACAGACGGTTTATTCTTAAACAATGCCGGTGATATAGCGTTTGAGGCTTCTCCGGCAGGAACCGATGTGGTTGCCATGACGGTTGATACAAGCGAAGTTGTGATTTTGGCCGAGTCGGGGGCCACCCTGGTTCAGATAGCAGAACCCGTAAAGATTACTCACGATGACGCTTATTTGTTACTTGATTCATTGGATGCCCAAGACAGTGATTGGTGGATCGTGGTTGATGCGGACCAAGGGGCTAGTGCAGACGATCCTTTGGAAATTGGCAATAATGCCACAGTCGGAACGAGCCCAATTATTTCGGTGGCACATGCTGGGGGGGTTACTCTTTCGAGCACCCTTGCAATGTCTGGGGCATTTTCTGGGGCAACTACAATTTCCCAAACCCATACTGCACCGACCTTTACAATGAATGATAGCGACGGTGCAGACGGCACGGCGAACATTCTTTTTCAGGCCAATGGCGCGTACGACATGACCGGAACAGTTCAGGCCGATGTTGCTGGAACTCCAGCGACATTTATAACGCTTGACGGGGTAAACTCAGACTTAATTCTGGCCGCCCCCGATGATGTCATACTTGATCCTGGTGGAGATGTTATTCAATTCGTGTCCACCACCGAAACGATGACCCTGACAAATGGAAGTAACTTGTGGACGTTTGACAGCGCCGGGGATACGTTTGTGTTTTCGGATGCCGTTGACATTGACGGAGCATCGACCGCTACAACTTATGTGGCTGACACAAGCATAGAGACACCATATATAATCCTTAACGCTGTAGGTTCTGCTGCTGATGCCGGAGCAATTAGGCTGGCCAATGCAGACAACATAGCATGGGAAGCTGACGAAGCCGGAACTGATGTTGTGGGCATAAGCGTGGATTCAAGCGAGGTTGTGCAGATTGCTCCCTCTGGTTCCTCTGGTGTAACCATAACACCAGCCCTTACCCTGTCAAGTACGTTGACAGACGGCACAGCAACATTGAACAGCGGTGCATGGTCGGGGATTTCGACCCTTGCGATGACGGGGGCGTTATCCGGTGTAACTACGGTAACTGCTTCAACCGGCTTTGTTCTGGGAGATGAGGACTATATTGGAGTCACGGGCAACGAAGTAATTACCTTTGATACGGATGGAGAAATCACGATAAGCGGTGCCAACTTGGTAATAGGCGATAATGCTGATGTGGATTACATCCTAAAATTTGATGCTGACACAGATGATGCGACTTTAACTTGGGATGAGGACAACTCAAATCTTGTTTTAACAACCGGATTGGCAACAAGCGGTAAGTTCACGCTTGGAAACGACGATGACTCCAACGATGATTCGGTTGACCTCATTTCTCACGATGGTGGGGTTATCCAGATATATGATGCTGACGATGACTATTCAACGACCATTAGCGTAACCGATGTTAGCAGCGCGGCTCAATTAAATGTCAATTCCAAGATGGATGTTGATGGGGCGTTTACGGCTAGCACCGTTACGTCTGATGCGGGAGTGTCCGGCACGACCGGAACCTTCAGCGGGATAGTTACGGGACTTGTGAACACGACCGTCGATCCCGCGAACTTGTCTAACTTTAACGGGACGTTTGCAGTAAGTGGAACGAGTTATGCGCTAACCCTTCCGACAGCGGCAGCGGGTTACAGCGTGTGTCTGTATCAGGGACAGGGCAGAACGGACGCCCTGAGCGTGACCCCTGCGGCTGGGGATTACCTTGTTGTTGATGGTGTCCGCAAAACTGTCGCCACAGCATACGCCTCAACGGGAGCGGCTGGGGACCGCATTTGTGTGGTATCAGTCTCAGCAGACGATTGGATTGTAACCTCTAAAACAGGAACATGGAGCGAATAATGAAAAAAATTTGTTTAATCTTAATCTTTCTTTTTTGTATCCCGGTAGTTCATGCTGACAAAATAGTGTTAGACACACCGGAGACTATCCAAACACCAGAAGCATCGAAGTTGGATTGGGAAGTTGTTTCGATAAATGCGGATAGGAAGTACATGAAAATCAAATACCGCTGGCGAACTTCAGAAGACGAAACGATTTTCACTCAGAGAAATGCCGACCATTATTGGATATGCAGGGATTCATACGAAGATACCAACCCCGTGTTTAACGAAGAATGTACGGATGCAGGTGTACCGGATGCGTGTTGTACTGGAGTGGGTGAGGGAACGTGTGACCATTTAGTTCAGACAGATTCGTGCTTTACCGATGTTTTCTCTTTTCAGATAAGATCACAAGACGTCGGGACTCCCATAGGTGTGGGATTGAGACAACTAATTTGGAACCAGATGAAGCAGGATATTCTCACAGAAGGAAATGACGGGACATTTGAGTAAGAAAATATCCATTGCGGTATTATTAATACTGATTCCCATCATTGTCGTTGCTATGAGGAGTTCGGGTGTGTCAATTAATAACCACAGGGAATATTACGTAGACGCTACTTCCGGCAACGATGAGAATAGCGGCACAACCACGTCAAGCCCCTGGCAAACGATAGCGAAAGTTAACGCTCAAAGTTTTCAACCCGGTGATACCATCTATTTTAAAAGGGGCGAAACATGGCGAGAACAACTAACAGTACCAACGGCGGGTACTTCTGAAAACGAAATTATTTTTGCCTCTTACGGAGGCGGTGATGCTCCAAGAATTACAGGGATGGACGTTATATCCGGCAACTGGGCTGGCCCTGATGGAAATGGAGAATATTCAGACGATTCCATTGACACGCAACCCTATGTTTTAATCGTAGATGGAACGCTCTGGACACCGGGAACAATAGGAAGTCTTGGTGCTGCTGAATGGAATTGGAACTCCGACGATGGTGGCACCCTATTCTTAGGTTCGAATCCGTCTGGCACAACGGTTGAAGCGGCACAGCGAACCACTGTATTTAATATTAACAACAAAGGATATCTAACTGTCCAAAATCTTCAGCTTGATGGCTGTAACGGCACTGCGCCGACGATAGGTGGAACGGTTACGACTGCCACCAATTTCACGTTTGATTCGCTTACGATTAAATGGTTCCGCCGGTCTGGAATAAAATTGCAGGGGCCAAACGGTTTAGCGTTTGCCAGCACAATATCCAACAGTACAATATCCTATGGATACGGAAACGGCATAGCCGTGCAGGGCAATGACAGCAGCAATATTATTTCCGGTGTTACTATTTCCGGTAATACCATTTCTTATATACACGACGACAATCCCGATGCTTTTGGATACGGTTATGGTATCACCACTTTTTACGCTACCGGTTTAACGATAACCCAAAACGATATTTTTGAAACAATCGACACGGCAATAAAACTTGACGGGGACAACACTAACGGGGTCGATGATTCGGAAATATCTTACAATAAAATATATGATATTGATTCAAACGGCATCCAGATTGAGGCGGGTTCAAGCGGTAACACAATAAAGGGGAACTGGATAAAAAATACAGCTACCCTTGGTGCGGGATATTACGGAATCAGAGTCATGCGCAATGCCGATAACAACGACATTATTGGTAACATTATTTTGCCGCTTGGAAGTTCGGCTACCTGCGCCCTGAGTGTGTCTGGAAACGCAACAGACGGCGGTTCAACCGGAAACGAAATTTATCACAATTCTATTTATCAGACATCAACGGTTCAGGGCATTTGCGTTAAAGATACTGGCGATCCAAATCCCGGTTCGTTAAATGGAACCAAGATAAAAAACAACATAGTTCAGACAGACGAT
>Ga0180437_10005563_pt1 | contig 17179 bp, 22 predicted proteins | sample SS_ome_4_FD_132410 | JGI IMG/M metagenome (GOLD analysis project Ga0180437, IMG submission 132410) | Hypersaline lake sediment archaeal communities from the Salton Sea, California, USA - SS_3_D_1 metaG | ecosystem: Environmental > Aquatic > Non-marine Saline and Alkaline > Hypersaline >... | reverse complement strand
TGATTTTATTGCTCTATGAGCTTTCTTAATATGTCCTTTAATAGTATCTCCATATCTAAGTTTAATATAAAACAGTGCCACAAATACAAACGCTCCCAGTACCAAGTAACTTATTAAACCCTCCGCTTTTATACCATCTTTTCTGGATATAGTTATCTCAGAATCGGTTATAACAGAAATGCTCTCCGTAGTCCTGGCTGGTGCTTGCTTTGCTTTTCTAAATCTAGGCATTCTTAGTCCTGTTATCCCACCTGGCTCTAGTACGCCTTATGTCAATGTGACAAAAGTCATTATAAATTCCCAGACCGCCTGTATGATAAAGTAAATGGTCATTTACCCAGTAGACAATCCTGTCCGGTGTAACACCTTTTATCCATATATCACAAGCCATTGCTTTAACATGCTGGCTAGTATCTTTACTGCCAATTTCCCTGTTTTTTTTAAGGCATCGACAGGCACTGGATATATTAACAGGTCCGAACTCCGCCCTGACCTCTTCAAGTATTTCAACAAGTTCTTTATCAACCGCTTCAAATCCACATCCGCAGCTACAAGCAAATTCTGAGCGTTTAAAATGTGTTGAAATCTGGTCTTTTTTAACTAACTTTCTCACGATCTGTTATCCTCTATAGCGTCAACTTGTGCTATGGTAGTGGCTGCAATAACCTGAAGTCTCAATGCTCGTCCATCGTCAAGTACTTGCTCCACTCTGTTACCGCCTGATTCAAAAATAGCTTTAAACTCCGCACTATCTGAAATCATGTACTCACTACCGTCCATTTTAGACCAGCCCCTGGGAAATAAATTAGTATCTGGATCTGGATCTAATAATATCTTAATACAGAGTGAGTTTGCATTGCCCTGAGCATTTGGAGAAAGTGACATCTGGTTACCGTTATAATCAAAACCACTAGCTATTAAGACAGGTGAATTAGCGTCAATCTGTGCTATTTTATTTGTTTTAGCCTGTTCCAGTGTAAGTGTAGGAGTATATTGATCTATTTCCGCTTGTATAGGATTAATAATCCAGTCTGAATCTCCTTCATAATCTGGAGTATGTACGCTAGCCAAATATTGACCTGTTATTTTATTAATTACATTTGCCATGTTTACCTCGATATTTTTAATGGACTTTCTATATAAGTAGGACTAGCTACTGGGGAGCCTGTAAGTCCACTTGCAGAAACATCTATAAGACTTACAGCCGTTTGACCTGTAGCATTTTCATTAGCTAATGCCCTTATAGAAAGATTATTGGTTATGTTATCATTTCCTTGCGAATTATAAATAGTAATTACTTCAGCTTCAGTTAATTCTCTTTTATAAATTCTACTATCAAATAAATAACCATTAAACTCATGGCCTACTCCCACGGTAGAATTACCTAATAGCAAATTGTCAGTTGTTACAGTTGTAGCACTTAATGTATCATAAGTTGTAGTTTTACTTGCAGATTTAATACCATCTATATAAAATTCTACATTGGCAGCTACCTGAGAACCATCATAAGTAATAGCCACATGATGCCATGCTCCTGTACTAATAGCATTATCATCTGTGATTGTGATATTATTAGTAGGCCATGTATTTACTAATTTAAATTCTAATTTATGCGAACTATCAATTGTAAGTTGATAACCTCTATATGTACCGCTATTTAGTTGTTTCCCATAAATAGTGTCATAAGTAGCTGAAACATTTAAATATACCCAACTTGTACAACTTGCAGCCTCATTATAATCTATAGAGACATTATTTCCAAAATTTATATATTGAGTAGAACCATTTAAATTAATAGCCATTATGCCCTCGGTATATCTATTTCAAAAAAAATAACACCATAATCACCTGATAAAGTATCACTCCCATTATCGGCATCTCTGGTTAATTGAAATCTGCAAAAATCACTGGCAGACCATCCTAAATTACTAACAGTTTCAGTCCACGTAAATACATCTATTTCATCTTGAACTGTATCAACCGCTTTTGCTCCACTACTCTCTGTAGTAAAAGCAGTATCCCAAGAATCAGAATCACCTACAGCACTATGCTTAAAATCAAATACTACATTAGCACTTGCAGCAGTTACGGCATATCCATACATTCTAAATGTTACCGTACCACTTGTATCTATATCACTAGGTACTTTAAATTGACCTATTACACTTTCATCTGTTGAATCATCAAATAACTGTCTTTTAATAGTGCCGTTAGTACCTGAGTCAGTATCAAGTGGTGCAGGATTACTTGTAGGATAATCAAAGCTACCAGCAGGATACATAGGGTTCATTTCAGTTGACCCGCCTCCACCACCTGTACTAGATATTTCAACTTCCTGCTCTCCGCCTGTTCCGGTAGTAACAAGCGCTAGTGTAATATTAAATCCTGCCCTTAGCTTATCCGTAAGACTTCCAGGATCAGTATCAGTATCACTTGCTTTTACTAGTCCGCTATCATCTGCAAGGTCCTCTATTGTCGTAGTAGGTGCTGATGCAGGAGTTCCGCCTTTTAAAGCGTCTGCATTATCTTGTAGCTGATTAATATCAGCAGATGCGTTTGGATCTGATGTATTTCTTGTAGGTACTTGTGTCCATGCCATGTTATCTCCTTATAGTGCCGGTGATGGTGTCGGAATGCTCATTTGTAAAATTCCACCATATACCCTTAAATCATCATTTTGACTGTCAATATAAGCTACCCTAGTATTACTAAGAGACGTAATAGAAACATTAGAAAATGCTGCATAATCACTTATATTAAACTCTATAACTTCCTGTGTCCAATCCGTACCATCAAAATCATAAGTCCGTAAATCCTTGTTACCTTCGTCTATTAAAACTATTTTTGTGTCAGTTAATGCTGTTATATCTACAGTCACGCCTATACCACTAATATTTAAATCGTTACCCGTTTGACTCCAATCCGTACCATCAAAATCGTATGTTCTTAAATCCTTGTTATTTGTATCTATAAATGCAACTCTTGTACTACTTAAAGCTGTTATAGCTGGTTCTGTAACACCACTAATATTTAAATCGTTACCCGTTTGACTCCAATCCGTACCATCAAAATCGTATGTTCTTAAATCATCATGAGTACCGTCTATAAAAGCAATTCTTGAACTTGTTAATGCAGCTATTGATATTTCACCCAATCCAGATATATTTAAATCATTTCCAGTCTGACTCCAGTCTGTACCATCAAAATCATATGTTCTTAAATCCTCATTTGATGTATCAATAAAAGCTATCCTTGTACTGCTTAATGCCGTAATTGATGGACCCCCTACAGTAGCAATATTTAAATCGTTTCCTATTTGTGTCCAGCCATTACCATCAAATTCATACGTTCTTAAATCATCATTATCTGGATCTATATAAGCTATTCTTTTATTAGTAAGCGCTGTAATAGATGCGTCACTAATTGCACCTATATTTGTATCACTACCTATTTGGATCCATTGGTCAATGGTCATATTCTTAAAATCAATATTACCAACATTATAATTACTATCAGAATGATTTTCACCATTATCCCATATTATTTTGCTGTTGGTCTTACCTGATAAATCTACTGTTTGTAGATTAACAACTGTACCGCTGGTATCCTTTAATACTGTACTTGCCTCAAAAACTATTATCTGATTATCATCATAAGTTAAACTTTCTAAATAAGTGCCTCTTCCAACAAATATATTACCGCCACTGGATAACGCATCTATTGCGTCTTGTATCTCAAACTTATATTCTAAATGTCCGCCATTATTATACCAGCAACCCTGGTCCCTTGCATCCCATGCAAGTGCTACACTGGCAGTGCCTATTAAAAGAACCCATAATGCTCTCTGTGTACTTGCTATTGTCGGTAAAACAGGGCTTGCAGCTTCTGAGCCTGTTACAACAGTCAAGCTATTATCAGTATTAATAACCACAATATCATATCTTGTATTAGCACTTGTATAAGAAATAGTCCCACTTGTAGCAGCAGACCAGTTTACCTCTATACCGTCAACAGTACCAGTTCCGGCAGTTACATCAACTTTTTGTGAATCGCCTGCATTAATACTAACAACTCCGCCTGAGTTTATAATATAATACCCATCTAATATCTGATCCAGCCTTTCCTTCAGATTAGTATTATACGGCCTTGCTGCTGTAGTCTCAGCATTTGTTGTACCTATTGCAACAGCAGCCAAATCATCTATAATCTCGTTAATTTTATTCTTATGATTAGTAGTGGCATCCCTCAATGTTTTACTAATAACATCAGACTGATAAGCCGGTACAGGTGAATTAGCACTTGTAAGTTTACTTGCCATTGTTAATCTCCTATGAAAAATCTACATTCAATTCTTTGTCTATTATTGCCTGTGCTATTATATCATAATCAGCCTCAGAAGTGGTCGGATCACTAACACCCATATCATAAACAAACCCTTTATCATAATCCATTATATCATCATAAATAAAATCACCTAAATCAGAATAATTATTGCCACTATCTTCTAAATTAAAATCTGTGTAATGATTAGGCGTAACATTCTTATCAAAATGATGACTAATTTTAGTTACAATATAAATATCATCTGCACTTGTGCCACCTACAAAACGCCTCCATAACATATAACCATCATTTAGCTCAGGTATTAAATTAAGATAAGGCCATTTTAATCCTTTAGCTTCAAATATAGGAATTCCAAATTGATTTACATAACTCTCAGCTATACTCTTGGCCTCAGCGTCACTTATAACAAGCGGATTAATTATCCTGGAAGTAGTACCATCAAGCAGTGTCATATTATCCCAATCAATAGCCTCACCTTCATATACAGGCGCAGAGCTTGACCATTTATTACCGTAAGCTGTTACATTCACCGTTCCTATTACACTGTCAACTGTAAAAGTAATACTTATAGGATTAACAGATAAATTACTTATAGTAATATTTGCAGGAAAGTCAACTTCAATACGTTTATATTCAGCATCACCAGACCATGTAAGTGATTTAGCACCTGTACTACTTATAGCGTCAGTATCAAGTTGAACCTCTGCATCTGTATTCTGCTGGTTAGTAATAACAGTCATTCTTTGTAGAATCTTGCCTGCGTTCTTACTTTGGTCCCCAATACTTTCATAGTTCTTATAACTAAATACTCCAGTAGTATCTGCAAGTGCCGGCCTTACCTGAACATATAAAACATTATCATCTTCTGTGCTATCATATTCTGTGTACATCACATAGCCGGTAGTATTGATTATCTGCATACATTGGTCAAGTAACTTATCAGCCTTCACTACATCAGTATTTCCAGCCGTTAAAGTAACCCTAGAAGCAAACCCGGATAAATCAGCAATAGAAGTAGCAGTATAAGGAATACCGACTTTATCACAAATACTTTTAATAATATCATCAATGTCAAGACCATTTACATCCTCATATTTAATATCAATTCCTATAGCACGTTTAAAAATATCTCTACCAGTGCAATTTATAACAGGAATAATCGGAGCCTTAGGATCTGTGAATCTTGGCTGGTCAAGATAATAAACGCTGGTATAAATCTGTTCAAACTTGCTTATAACAGTAACTGTAATATCACTTATAATAAGATTATCACCCCAGGAAATACCGTCATATAAAACAGCAATCTGTATAAACCTATCGTCTGTAATATCAGATATGTCAACTGTCTTAGTGCCGTTCTCAGTAGCTCCTGCACTTGTCCACTCAGTCGAAACACTATTATCAAGTATCTCAGGGTCATCAAATGACCTGTAATAAATAGTACCTTCTGTATTATTAGCTGTTACGCTGAACTCTGTAAAAGTTTCAAATCCTGCTACATCACTATCATAAGTTTGTACAGTATAAGCATCTGGCGTATATGTAGAATCATCATAAGTTTCACTATCATATAACGGCTCAAATAAATCAGTAAAATGTTGTATAGTACCACCATCAGAATCAAGTATAACAGTACCACCGCTATGTTCTGTACGATAAAAAAATGATTTTACATATAAACCGGATATATCATTAAGATTAACTGTCTGGTCAGCTTCACTCCCACTATCTAAAATATAACCGGCATTAAGTCTTATCCTTGTATCTAAATCAAAAACACCTGACAATGAATCACCTGAACCAGGGAAATACTTTCCATCCTGATTAACTACCCTGAATGTTACCGTACCAGGCAGCGGAGTAAGTGCAAAATTATTAAACTTATCTTTTTTACCAGCTTCAGTCCAATTAATACCAGACTCAAAATCAATATCATCAATCTGCGTCCAAGTTCCATTATTGTCTACTTCTAAATATACTTCAGCTTGTATATTTGGAGATGTTAAATTATTAATAATCTCCTCTGTGCGTTCTGAGGTGGATGCTTCTCTAGACATAACTTGTAGATTCCACCTTGAAATTGATATAAAAAATATCTCTTTTATCCCACTCTCTGCTGATATTATAGATATTAGCATTTAAAGGCCAGCTAATATCAGGATATAAATCCTCCCATTGTGTAGTATCAGAAGGTGTGAAAAAGTAATTACTAGCACCGTTTTGCATTAAATCAAGAAATGTCCTGTAAAGTGTCGGTGTTACCCTGGACCTTACATCCATTTTAAACCGTTCACCGCTTGTAATTGAGCGTATATTACCGCCTCCGGTGCGTTTAGAACTCTTTTCAAGTCCAGGGTCAATAGTCTCAAAAGATAAGCCTAAATCAACGTCTGTAGTACCGTCTGATACAATAGCCATTATACAGCCCCCTCAAATGCGTTAATACCATAAGTCTGTTGTAAATCATTAACAAATTCTATGGCATTAGGACTAGAAACATTAATAGTAATATTCCTGTTATCAAAAGATTCATTTGTTATCTGACTTGTAGGTGTTACACTGGCACCCTGTGGTAAATTAACAATCTCCGGTCCTTCTTCACCTACAAGAGCGTTACCTTCTGGAGCAAAATCAGTACCTTGCCTGTATTCAGGTATAGGTGTATTTCTAATAATAGCAATCTGACCGGCAGCAGCAGCAGCAATAATACTAGCTGCTATTCCTTTAATTACAGGACCACCCTGTGTAAAAGCCAACGTACTTGTTATAGCTAAAGCAGCGTTTGCAAGTGCAGCTAAAATTTTAGCTTTCCTATCAGCCTGTGCAGCTTTCTTTTTTTCAGTCTTTATTTTTTCATCAAACTCTTCATTAATAGCAGCCTCTTCTTTTTTCTGTCTGTCAAGTAAATTAATTCTGTCAATCTCTCTTTGTTTCTCTGCTGCAAGTTCAGCATCACCAAGCGCCATAGCCTGATTTTTTTCATCCTGTAATGAAGCAAGTCTAGCATCTTGATCCGCCTTATCAAGTTCTGCAAGTTCAGCAGCAGCGGTCCCCTGTGCCGTAAGTCTTGCCTGCCTTTCCTCTTCAAGACCTCTTATAGTAGACTCTAAATCAGCCTGTCTTAAATTAGCAAGATGACCAAAGAAATCATTAGCAGCTTGTTTACTTGCCTGGAATGCCTGTTTCCTGATAGATAATTTTTCTTTCTCATCTAACTTAATTTTATCTATTTCACCAGTACCACTTTTACCCCTTTTCTGATTACTTTTTTTAACCAAGTCATCAATATCACCAAATATATTTTTAACAGAATCAAGTAAATCTTTATATTCTTTTTTACCTGATTTAATTTGAGTTTCAATATCATTAATAAATCCCTTTTTAAAATTACTGCTTAAATCTTTTAATGTATTAAAAGAAAGCTTTCCGGCATCCTTAAATGATTGCCATGCTGCCTTAGCGCCTTTTATAGTACCATCAAATTTTCTGAAGGGATCTATAAAAGCCTTAAAAGCTTTCTTAATATCATTAAATCCATTAATAATTGTAGTGGCTAAATTCTTCCAGGGAGTGAGCAGCAATACAAAGATTCTGCCTATAGTAGTAAATTGTAATGCCAAAAATCTGACAAGAGCAATAGCAGTTCTTACACCTCTTATAATAATCTCAAATCCTTTGCCTTTACCAATATCAAGAAACGCATCTGTTATTTTAAATACTTCAGGTAATAACTGTTGACCAATAGCCAGTTTTAAATTTTTAGCCTGTGCTTCCATTTTCTGAAACTTTTCAGCATCAGTAAGAGCAACATCACCTGTCTTTTTAAGTATCTCTCTACCATCAGCAAGCACTTTATTAAGGATAAACTGTGCATCCATAGCCTTGCCGGCTGCCTTAGCTTCTTCTGCCCAGCCTTTTGTAATTATGCCGAGGTTATCGAGGATCAGTGGTGAGTTGTGGCAAAGTACACCATTAGCAAAATAATTCTCATTTTCATCTACTGATAAATCATAAATCTCAATATCCTTATATTCTTTTATATAATTTATTTGACCCCATTTATAACTAACTCCATTATAATCATAAAATAATTGATCACCTGGTTTTAAATCTCTTGTTTTTGTCCAATCATTATTATTAATAATATAAAATGAATGTATTGCAGTAGCTATAATCTCACTATTATCAGCATAATTTATTTTAAAAGTTTTTTCTACACCATGAGCAAACTTTGTATTTACCTTTCTAAACTCCATTTCATTAGTATTAAAATTAAAACTTAATACTTTGTCACCCTCTTTTATATCCTTAATTTTTTTAATACCATGATTAGTTTGTATTTCTGTATCTCCAGCTAAACAACCCCTACCAATACCAGTTACAATATCATTAAAAGCCTGTGTAGTATCAATACCCATGGCCTGACCGCGTACCCTGGCAACTTCCAATAATTCAGCCATCTCTCCAACGTCTTGTGTAACGTTAAGTGCCATTGCCCTGTTAGCACCGGAGATTAAATCAGCATTTGAAATAGTACCCTTAGCAACCTTATCAAGTTCTTTTATGATTTTATTGGCAGATACGCCAAACTGCGATTCCATAGCTTTCACACCTTGTTGAAAAAGTGCGAATTCCCTGGAAAGGTTCATACCTTGCTTAATGGTCTGGAAAGCTGCGAAAGCACCGGCAGCAATAGCACCAAAAGTACCAAGCATTGATTCACCGGAACTCTTAGTGTCTTTTTCGGTCTTTTTTATTTCTTTTTTAAGACCTTCAATGTCCTTCTGTGCTTCCTTGACTCCCTTTGCCAGTATTTCTATTTCTATTCTGTCTTTGGCCATGTATTTTTTCCCTGTTTAATTGTTCAACTAATTCATAGATAAATCGTAGCGGGGCTTTATGATACGATTCCCATCTGTATCCATTGCGTATGAGTTCCAGGTACACCCTTCTCCAATTGTCTGCCTGAGACTGCCCCCCTTCGCCAGGAGGGCAATGAGCTTTTTTATGTACATCCAATAGTCAAAAATTTGCTCTACTATAAGCAGGACCTTCTCATGATTTTCATTAGACATTTTAACAAGTGCTTTTTTAAACCTTCTTCTACTTTTAACAAAAGGTTTTGATAAAATATATATCTCATATACAATCTGTTTATAAATACCAGTTTTAAGCATATTAAGATTAAACTGGTCAACTTTACTTTTAGGAATTTTCACTACTTCCTTACCAAGCCTGTCAAATAACATTGCTATCTTATTGACAGTTGTTAATCCTTTACCTATAGATAATTGACTTATAACAATCTTCTCACCATTAACCACAAAGTTAATAGTTTTATTCTGTAATACGTCAATAAATTTAGGTGGATTGCTAGCAATGCCTGAGCTGTCAACATAGACTTGCTCAGGCTTTACCAGTTTAGATTTATATTCAAACAGCTTAAAGATTAACCATAACAATATAACCCCACCCACTACTAAGTAGTAAATAGGAATTGTTATCATTAATCCGTCCTTACCATTTGGAAAAGGTCTGCATCAACAGGATAAAAAGTATCTGCAATAAGGTCAGCAGTAAAAGGAGCCATAAAGTGTCCGCTTTCTGCTTTACCAAATTGATTACCTGTTATTTCAAATTGTACCTCACGCATTCTCAGAACCCATACCCTGTTTGACCTGTCTTCACCTACAAAAGTAGGCCTGTAAAACAAGTTAGTATCAGGATTAGATCCTACAGCTAAAGAAGTTTGACCAGTTTGTGAACCGTATTCAACAGCACCAAGGATAGTTTTAGCTACATCAGTACCGGTAAAATTAACTTGACCGCCTGTTATTTGTGCCTCACGCTCTTCCAAATCCTTAAATAAAAGCTGTTTAGGTATAGAATATTTGAACTTCATAAATGTATCTGTTACATTTAATTCAGCACCTTCAACCAATCCAAAGAAAGGACCATAGGTATTATTAGCAGTTGAAGAAGGACTATATACCCTGAATTGATAATTAGTACCTGCGGTAAAAGTAGGAGCTGTAACGCCATCCTCTTCTAAAACAAGTGCAGTTTCATCAAACTCAATATAAGTTGCAGCTGTATCTGTGACTTTTCCGGTTGCTACCTTTCCATTGTCATCAATAACCAAAAGATTATTTGCTACTGTTGAATTAAATTCATCAGTAGTCCAACTTGGAGAGGTTGCCGGTGTGAGCCTGGAAGTCCCAGTAGTGCTAATTAATGCATACTCACCAGTTCCGCCATACTCTCTTTTCTGGATGTATAAGTCAGGAGTTTTAGCTATAACCTCTTTGGCTATATCAGTATCCGACAATCCAGTATAATAACTTAATGCCATAATTTTCTCCTTATGTATCTTGTATTAATAGTTTTAAATTATAAAGCAAACTAATTTCAAAAGTTTTAGTTTCCTCTATATATTCAGAGGTTCCAGTACCCTCAAGGCTATTCCCCTTTTCTGGATTATATTGGTTAATCTTCTGATATAACCGCTCCAACACCTCAAGTGCTTCATATTCATCCCCTTTAGCAACTATAATCCTGAGTTCTAAAGGTAAATCTGTTATTAATGTTTTAATATTTTTATTAAATATTTCAAACTCTTCAACCATAAGAATTTTAATAAAAGGATATTCACTACTTCCAACATCCCTGTTAGTAAATTCACATTTAGCCTTTACAGTAGAATTAATATATTTTTCTAAATCACGTATCTCAGATACAATCATCTCATAATCCCTTTATTAATAAAACTGGGTCTTTTATTATTCTCATTGTTATCAATAAATCCATCATCATCAATATCAACAGGCTCCTGTAGTTTAGCATACTCATCAGAATAATCTTGCTTAAACTTAGCAGACCTTATAGACCATTTATCATCCGGCTCCTCAACTTCAGAAAAGCAGATATTTTCAAGTGCCTTAAATACTGTCATATTCCTGGTAACAGTTGTATCAATAAATCTGGCAGCAAGTCCTATCCTGTTTCTAACATCCCTTAAAACAGTATTACCATAAGCCTCATCAATAAATCTTTGAAATGATGCCCTGATATTAAATCTCCATCCCTGTGCTATTAGTTCAGTATAAGCTGGGGAAAAAGTTATTGTATTTGTGAACTATCCCAATCTGTAACCTCTGCATGATGTACTGTGGTATCATTAGGATAAATATCAATCATACCGCCTTTGAAATCAATATTAAGTGATTTAATTTCATTACTAATTAGTGTAGTAGTAGTTCCGTTATCAGTTGTTTCTTTAGAATAATATTTAGTCTTACCTCTTAATTCTTTAACATAATTAAATAAATCTTCATCTCTTACTGTATTTTGTAATGGAGTTTTAGCTATATCAAATAAATAAAACGGTCTGTATGTAATACCGTTTACAATATAAGTTAATTCAATTCGATAATTATAATCAACGGTTCCTGTATTTGCAGCTAATAATGTATAACTGATAATACCGGCAGTGTCAATAGAAACAGCAGTAGTATCTACTAATGTTCCACCACCTGGCTTATAGACTTTGATAGTACCTGAACTTGGTATTTCTTGGATATTCTTGTCATAAAATGACCAGGTAAATGTATAATCTTGATCTTGTTGTATTTCAATTCTTGCCATTTATTATATCCACCTGCCTATTATAATTTTGATTTTTGTAATTTTTCTTTGCATCATTTAAGTATAGACGGGCTTGCTCCCTTAAGAGCTTACCCGTCTTTACTTCATATTCAATATAAGATTCATATGCTTTGAATGTTTGAAAACATTGGTAATCTGTCATTCTAGCATATTTACTCATATTTACTCGTTAAATGCGTATTCTACAACAACTTTTGCAGCACCGCCAACAAGTGTAGTACCGGCAGCAACGACAATCCCTTTGACCTCAGTTTGGTCAGCAATGGATTGTACAGTGCCCCAAGTACCACCAGCAGCGGTAACAGTTGCAACACCTTGTGATGTAATGTCAACATCATTAGTGTATTTGTTGGCTGTAGTAGCATCGCCCACATCCAGTACACCATCATCAAAAGCTGTGGTGACTAGAACTTTAATATCAGTTATATACGCATTAGGCGGTAAATAGCCAATAGAAAAGCTTGTGGTATTAGCAAAAGTAATGGATTTTTGTAAACACATTATTCCTTTATCAAGTGCCATGTGTGCCCTCCTTAAGTAAAGCTAGGAGCATCAAAACGAACACAAGCCATAGGCACATTTTTAATATATGCTGTAGCTTGTTCGTAATTTGTGCCAGTAGCAAGTGCAGTATTGTCATTATCTGCTGGATTAACTTTAGAACCTGACCAGGAAAGACCCTTTACAATAGCACCAATACCAAGTTTGAATTTGATACTATCAGTAAATGAACGTTGACCACGAACAATTGGATCAATTTCTGGACTCGGACTAAAAATACCTTTAACCGCTCCAGCTTCTAACATAGTTACAATATGATCTACACCGCCGGTTGATTCAAGAGCAATTTTATCAGTAACAAATGGATTCATACCAAGTATTGTACCTACCTGGCCACCGTCTACAATTTGTCCCTGTTTCATATTACCCATGGTATTGCTGGTTTGTGCAACAAGACCAAGTGCAGCAGTTTTATGCCACATGTTTCCACGCATAACAATAAAACCATTTTGAAATTTTTTGCCTTTCTCACCACGTTTTGATTTAGTTTCTTCAAGACTAACTAAATTAATCTGACTACCATTTTTATTAAGATAATTATTAGTGTCAGAAATAATCCATTTGTTACTTCCATCAATAACTGAAATCACAACATCATCAAGCATTTGTGCAGCTTTCTCACTAATAGCATTAGTAAGATTAGTTTCTGCACCTTCACGAACTTTTTTAGTCATAATTGCAGTGGCAATATCATCAAATTCAGCACCATCAGCACGCCATACTATAGCAACCTGATATTCTTCTTGAGTTTGATTTTTTAAATTAATGTTGGTACCCACACCAATTGTCTGGCCAGCAGTATCACTAGAAAAGAGAGTTTCTCTAATCCAAGTTAAATGTGTACCTTCAATTGGAAATTGAGTATCTTTTGTTACCAATCCGCTATTATACGTAACAGCCTCATTTTGATAATCAGAACCAATGACTTTTTGTATATTTTGCGGATCAATAAAATCTGCATATCTTATACCCATAATTTTCTCCTTATATTATTAGGTTTGATTTTTAAGATCCAGAATTTTCTCATACAAATCCTTATTGACATCTCTTAACGCCAGTAATTTTTTGCGTCCTTCTGGACCTTCATACTCCTTTAAATCCACTTCCGGATCAGGAGCATCTCCCCCAGGTCTCCGACTATCAGGGCTGTCTATTTTAGACAATTTTTCGTTACCTAACTTTAATGCCCATTCAAGCTTTTTAGCTATAGGCATTTCAGACTCATTAATTAAGTCTTGATTAGTTTGTGGTAACTTTTTAAGTGCAGCCTCAAGCTGCTTAGTAAAAAACTCTTTATGTTGCTCATTTTCTTCCCTGACTTTCTGCAACTCACTTAGCTCCTTTTCCTTGGATTCAAGTAATTCTTTTAATTTACCATCTTCTTTTAATTTAGCTTCCTCACGTTCTTTTTGTTCCAGTCTTAATTTATCAACTTCAGATGTAAGTTCTTTTTCCTTCAATCTGCGTTTTTTATTTTCCTGATGAAGCTTATAAATTTCTTTTTGTTCAGGTGTAGAACCCTCTTTATATTCAAGTTCTTCCTGGCTTTCGTTTTCTTTAACTTCAGGGTTTTCCAACTCTGTTGTAGTTGTCTCTGACATAATTTATCTCCTTTGTATTATTCTATTACTTTTTGGTAATATCCTATTATTATAACAATTATAGTATGTAAAGTCAATAAGGTAATGCATAATTAAATATGTTTAGCTTACTGATTTTACTGCAATTATAAATGTTATTATTCCAAGTAATATCATTAAACCTGCTTAATACCCTGCCTATGCTGAACTTCTTAAACTTATCAAGCTTTTTAGGATCACTTTTTTCTTCGTTATGATGATAACTTTCACCATTGGCCTGATAATCTAAGCCTATCAAATAAATATCTTTAAACCTAAATATCTTATCTGCAAACTGCAACACATGAAATCCGCTGTCACCATAAACCATATCACTGTAAGTATAATAATAATTGCATCTCTCAATAGTATGATCTAATTTCTCACTATGCTTAAATCCAAGTAGAAGTGTATTATCTGATATATAATGTTTAGAGAAATATTTCTTCATATCTTTATCATAATAAACTATCATATCTGCCATCTGGCTGAGGTGGTCATTAATACAAATAACATAAGTATCTTTTAACTTACCCCATTCAAATTTGTTAAGGCTCTCACCGCCACCGACAATTAAGCATCTTTTACCTTTGCCAATATCAGATAATTCACTTATATGCTTCACTTATTAGCTATATAAACAGGACCATGATTAGCTGTACCAATGGCCTTACCGCCTTGATCTGATGCTACATATATAGCACCATGATTAGGTGTTCCCCTGGTAGTACCGCTATTTTCACTTGTTCCGTAAGTTGTAGGTGTCATGTTAAATCCCAAAATGCTTTAGTTGCTTCATTTGGCACATCCCTGATATATTCCTTACCGCCAACAGTAAAGATATATTTTGACCCTGTGGTCATATTTTCAGTTTCTATAAGTTCAATTTCCCAGTATCCATCTGTTACACCTGGTGTAGTAATAACATCTTCACTAACAAGGTTAGTATTTGTTTTATATTGTGTACTGTTTTTATTAAGCTTTACACTGACTTGAGTATCATCAACACTGTTATCTAAATTTTTAGAATAACCATATACAATACAAGTATTAATAGTATCAGGTGTTTCACCTGCATAATCATAATCAATTTCTAGTAAATCAATTTCAGGTGTAGTGTCTCCGCTGTCAGAATGAAGAAAAAGCACACAACCAAAAGTAATAATATTAGTGGTAAATGTAGCTTTGTTAGTTTCAATATCTGCTGCACTTGTACTCTGCGAATAAGTGCCATCACTTTCTACCCAGCCACCTGAATAATAATATTTAGTAGTACCTTGTTTTAGATAATACTGAATAGCATCACTTCCTGCTTTTGTACTAGTTTCTGTAAATCCTTCAAGACCTTCTAAGCGCCAAGTTTCATTAATCTCTATAGTCGGATTAGTCAATGGATATTGAGCCTCTGGTACATCTAAACTTGCGGAAGGTGTTTGTACTGTAGAAAATATCATCATTTTATTAACTTTAAAATTTGATGTCAACGCCCCTGCATGATTACATCCAATTCGTAATTGATTTATATTAGCATCACGTGTTCCAGTTGAAGTATCAGCCACACCAAATAATACATCATCAACATAGAGTTCATTTAATCCATTTGTAATATCATAATTGAGTTGTAGTTTATATTCTGTTCCAGCCGTAGGCGCCCAGACTCCAAGATTTGCCTGTTTAATTAAAACACCTGTAGAACTATAAATATGAAAATATAAATTAGATGTAAAATGATGTATAGCAATTTGATTATTAACACCTCCAGATTTTCCAACACAAATAAAATATTGTTGAGATAGGGCATTGCCTGTATAATTAGGTTTAACCCAAATTATGATACTTCCCTGCTGTTGACTATCAGCATTAAGATCAGCATCATAAGTTACATATCTTAAATCACTATGGGCCAAATCAAGTTCTCCACCACTTACCGCTGCACCGCCTGTAGCAGTTCCTGTAACAGTACCATCACTCCAAGCATTAAAATTTATACTGCTTGTATAAGTTGCTCCAGATGTAGCATCAGCAGGTATTTGATCTTTTAATTTCACAACGCCACCAATTATCTCCACCTTATCAGTATCATAAGTATAATTGCTAGGAGTAGTGAAAGGAAATGTTTTTTGTATGCTCATAATTTAGTTACCGCTATATCAACCTCACTGCAAGTCATGCAGTCATCATTATCATTAACTGAAATCATTTCATTTGCAGTAACGTCCAGTACATTATTATTCTCATAAAGCCTGTAACATAAATGATAATTAGCTACTGTTATAAAATACTCATTTACAGGTATAGAGGTAAACTTTACAACCGTCTGTGTTAAATTCTTAACTTTTATTGTTTGTGCCATGTTAATTCTCCTTTTTCTTTTTCCCTCGTTTCTTACCAAATATACTTACAGCCTCCTCAGTAGGCTTTACAATCTTAGGCTCATGTGATTGTACAATATTACCACGTTTGCCAAATATTTTATCACGCTCTGCAAAAGGTACTTTTGTACCGTCATCCATAAGATAACATCTTTCACTTCCAAGCACTCTTACTACTTCCATTATGCACTCCTTGTATATAACTGAAAAGCTAATTTTTGTAATTTCTGATCTATCCTATCACTAATAGGAGTCATCATATTAGGCGCATGAGTAACATTACCCTGGGCCTTTTTACGTTCAATACCAGAACCGAATTTTAAAAGCCAGACAAAATCCTGTTTTTTAACAGGGTCTAAACTCTGTAACATATTACCAGACAGAAGGAGGTTTCTTATCCCTGACCTGCCTGTTTTGGCTTTCTTCTCTTTGTACTTCTCTGTAAGTGGTGGGAACTTTTTACCATCAGCACCCTTACCAGCCTGCCAATTCTGGAAAAGCAATAATTTAAGTCGAGTGGCCACTTTAGCCACTATGCTGTCAAACTTGACTAGCTTCTTAATCCTGTCATCAATAGTTGGTAAATTGACTTTAACCTTAGCCATTATTTAACACCTA